>OWIN01000658.1_pt1 | contig 19037 bp, 18 predicted proteins | sample 1732771 | NCBI WGS metagenome assembly OWIN01 (sample SAMN05065752, study PRJEB22554) | human gut metagenome | biome: ENVO:2100002; feature: ENVO:00000062; material: ENVO:00002003 | host: Homo sapiens | place: USA | reverse complement strand
GGAGCAATCGGCTTTCATGAATGGTGATGCCTGCGTCAGCAGGCATGTCCGTTTAGAATTCAGGCTCGATCAGTCCATATGTACCATTTTTACGCTTGTACACTACATTTACCTGTTCTGTTTCGGAGTTGAGGAATACGAAGAAAGTATGTCCTAACATCTCCATCTGAAGGCATGCTTCTTCAGGATTTACTGGCTTCATAGCAAATTTTTTGGTCTTAACGATCTGGATATCATCTTCATAAGAAGTATCTTCCTCATCCTCGATAAAAGCCTGGGAGAATGCAAGTGCACTCTGCTTCTTGTCGATGAGTTTCTTTTTATATCTGCGGATCTGGCGCTCGATGATCTCTTCTACCAGATCAATGGATACATACATATCGGTGCTGCTTTCTTCAGCACGGATGGTATTACCTTTAACTGGAATGGTCACCTCAATTTTCTGTTGGTCTTTCTGGGCGCTGAGCGCTACGATCACTTCGGTGTCAGGAGTGAAAAAGTGTTCCAGCTTTCCGATCTTCTTTTCAACGGCTGCTTTCAAACCTGGAGTTACCTCAATATTTCGTCCTGTTATGGTATAACGCATAATCATCAACTCCTTTTTCTGAGATATGAACATTATATCATGTTTATTGTAAAATTACAACTAAAATTCTGAAATTGACTAATAATTTATCTTAATTTTTTATAAAAAAAGTATATGGGAGATGCAAAAGAATATTGAATTATTAATAAGGGACATTTGAAAATGTCAATAGGAACAGCGTATATTTTGGTCAGAAACAGCAGATTTATAAGATATATACAAAAAAGAAAGAAAGGACAAATGTAAAGGAGGTGTAAAAAAGAACAAGTAAAAATATGTGGATAATGTGGATAAGTCGGTGTATAACTAGAAAATCCAGAAAAACCGACAAAATCTGATGTGGATAACTCTGGGGGAAAACTTTGTGGATAACTGTGGACAATGTGGATGTGCACAAAACCGAACATACTTTTTGTGCAAGATGTCTGGTTTACCATAATAAGTGAGGAAATGTAAACTTTTTATGAAGTCGTTGAATTAATTTACGTCAAGTGATACAATGTATTAGATTGTATCATAAGCGTATTGTCTGTATTTTACAGGTCAGACGCAGGTTGAAAAGAATTTGTATTTTATATAAGGAAGAGAAGTTAGGAGAGCAAACCATGAACGTAATTGAGAAACTGTTCGGGACTCACAGCGAAAGAGAATTAAAGATGATCCGTCCGATCGTCACAAAGATCGAAAGTCTGCGCCCCGAAATGATTGCCAAGTCAGATGAGGAGCTGCGCGATCAGACCCGTATCCTGAAAGCAAAGCTGGCTGACGGAGCAACTCTGGATGATATTCTGCCAGAGGCATTTGCTACTGTCCGTGAGGCGGCAAGAAGAACACTTAACATGGAGCATTTCCCGGTACAGCTGATCGGTGGTATTGTACTCCATCAGGGACGTATTGCAGAGATGCGTACAGGTGAAGGTAAAACATTAGTATCTACCTGTCCGGCTTATCTGAACGCATTAAAAGGAAAAGGCGTACAGATCGTTACTGTCAATGATTATCTGGCAAAACGAGATGCTGAGTGGATGGGACAGGTACACCGTTTCCTGGGACTGACTGTAGGTGTTGTATTAAACGACATGAACAGTGCGCAGAGAAAAGAAGCTTATGCCTGCGATATTACCTATGTAACAAATAATGAACTTGGTTTCGACTATCTGCGTGATAACATGTCCATTTACAAAGAACAGCTGGTTCTGCGTGATCTGGATTACTGTATCATCGACGAGGTTGACTCTGTTCTCATCGATGAGGCAAGAACACCTCTTATCATTTCCGGACAGAGCGGCAAGTCTACTAAGCTGTATGAAGTATGCGACGTTTTAGCACGTCAGTTAGAGCGCGGTACTGTTTCAAAGGAATTCTCCAAGATCGATGCGATCATGGGTGAAGAGATCGAAGAGACAGGCGATTTTGTAGTAGATGAGAAGGATAAAGTAGTCAACCTGACTGAACAGGGCGTCAAGAAGGTAGAGGAATACTTCCACATTGATAACCTGGCTGATCCGGAGAATCTGGAGATCCAGCATAATATCATCCTTGCCCTTCGCGCAAACAACCTGATGTTCCGTGATAAGGACTATGTAGTTAAGGATGATGAAGTCCTGATCGTTGATGAATTTACCGGACGTATCATGCCAGGCCGCCGTTATTCAGATGGCCTGCATCAGGCAATTGAAGCAAAAGAGCATGTAAATGTACGCCGCGAAAGCCGTACACTGGCTACCGTTACCTTCCAGAACTTCTTTAATAAGTTTACAAAGAAGGCAGGTATGACCGGTACCGCTCTTACAGAGGAGAAGGAATTTAGAAACATCTATGGAATGGATGTTATTGTGATACCGACCAACCGTCCTGTTATCCGTAAAGATCTGGATGATGCTGTTTATAAGACAAAGAAAGAAAAATATAAAGCAGTTGTTGATGAAGTTGTAAGGGCTCATGAGAAAGGACAGCCGGTTCTGGTTGGTACTATTACCATTGAAACTTCCGAACTTTTAAGCAAGATGCTGACTAAGAAGGGCATTCCGCATAAAGTCCTGAATGCCAAGTTCCATGAGCTGGAGGCTGAGATCGTTGCAGATGCAGGTATTCATGGTTCCGTTACCATTGCTACCAACATGGCAGGCCGTGGTACCGATATTAAGCTGGATCAGGAATCCAAGGATCTGGGCGGTTTAAAGATCATTGGTACAGAGCGTCACGAGTCCCGCCGTATTGACAACCAGCTGCGTGGACGTTCCGGACGTCAGGGAGACCCGGGTGAATCCAGATTCTATCTGTCTCTGGAAGATGACCTGTTAAGACTGTTTGGTTCTGAGCGCCTGATGCACATGTTTGAGGCAATGGGTGTACCGGAAGGTGAACAGATCGAGCATAAGATGCTTTCCAATGCAATTGAGAAGGCACAGATGAAGATCGAAGGCAATAACTTCGGTATCCGTGAGCAGCTGCTTAAGTTTGACGAAGTAAACAATGAGCAGCGTGAAGTTATCTATGCAGAGCGCCGTAAGGTTCTGGATGGAGATAACATGCGTGATCTGGTACTGAAGATGATCACTGACATTGTAGAAAATGCAGTAGATATGTCTGTTTCTGATGAAGATACAGCAGAAAAATGGGATCTTACTGAGTTAAATAACCTGCTTCTGCCAATTATCCCATTAAAGTCTGTTGCTTTGACAGATGAGCAAAAGAAGTCCATGAAGAAGAACGAATTAAAGCATACCTTAAAGGAAGCTGCAATCAAGCTGTATGAGACTAAGGAAGCTGAATTCCCGGAGCCTGAGCAGATTCGTGAGATCGAGCGTGTAGTTCTTCTGAAGGTTATTGACAATAAGTGGATGTCACATCTGGATGATATGGATGCTCTTCGCGAAGGAATCGGCTTACAGGCATACGGCCAGAGAGATCCGGTTGTTGAGTACAAGATGCAGGGCTATGAACTGTATGAGGCTATGATGGCTGCGATCCAGGAAGAGACTGTACGTATCCTGTTCCATATCCGTGTAGAGCAGAAGATAGAGAGAGAATCTGCTGCCAGGGTTACAGGTACAAACAAGGATGCAACTCCAGTAGCTCCAAAGAAGCGCGAAGAGCAGAAAATCTATCCAAATGATCCATGCCCATGCGGTTCTGGAAAGAAATATAAGCAGTGCTGCGGACGTATTAAATAGTCTTCCATATTTTGAATTAAAAAATCTTCCTGTGCGGTCAAAACCGCGCAGGGGGATTTTTGTAAAGAAAAATAAAATTTAAAAAGAGAAAGCGGGTGAAGCTGTGATTGAGTTAGATAATTTTAAATATACGTTATCAACGTATGACAAACCATTAGTGGAAGTGAGGGATTCACTTTGACCTGGATAATAAGGTCAGACGAATCGACGAATTAGACAAATCCATGGAAGAGCCGGGATTCTGGAATGATCCGGAGCGCTCGACCAGATTAGTACGGGAAGCAAAACACTTAAAAGATGAGGTGGATACTTTCCGTGAACTGGAACAGGAATACGAAGACATCCAGACCATGATCCAGATGGGGTATGAGGAAAATGATGCTTCTCTGATCCCTGAGATCCAGGAAATGTTAGATCATTTTTCAGAGACACTGGAAAAAATGCGTATGAAGCTTCTGCTTTCCGGCGAATATGATGGCTATGATGCTATTTTACGTCTGAATGCAGGTGCAGGCGGAACGGAGTCCTGTGACTGGTGCAGCATGCTGTACCGTATGTACTGCCGCTGGGCAGAGAAAAAAGGCTTTAAGGTAGAGGTTCTTGATTATCTGGACGGTGATGAAGCAGGCATCAAATCTGTTACCATTCAGATAAGTGGGGAAAATGCCTATGGCTACCTTCGCTCTGAGCACGGTGTGCATCGTCTGGTGCGTATTTCTCCCTTTAATGCAGCTGGCAAGAGACAGACTTCCTTTGTGTCCTGCGATGTGATGCCGGATATTAAGGAAGACATTGATATTGAGATCAATCCGGACGATATCCGTATTGATACCTACCGTTCCAGTGGTGCCGGCGGACAGCATATTAATAAAACATCTTCTGCTATCCGCATCACTCATTATCCAACTGGCATTGTTGTTACCTGCCAGAATGAACGTTCCCAGTTTCAGAACAAGGATAAGGCAATGCAGATGTTAAAGGCAAAGCTGTATATGCTCCGTCAGGAGGAGCAGGCAGCAAAGGCAGCCGGTATCCGCGGTGATGTAAAGGATAATGGCTGGGGAAGCCAGATCCGTTCCTATGTCCTTCAGCCATATACAATGGTAAAGGATCACCGTACAGGCGAAGAAAGCGGCAATGTTGATGCTGTGTTAGATGGCGCCATTGACAATTTCATCAGTGCATATTTGCGCTGGATGAGCCTTGGCTGTCCAAATAAAAATGCAGCCCAGGATGATTGATATTCAGTCATCCAAGGCTGCGGCAGGTCGTGATCAGGACTTTGCAATTAAAGGCAGCATAAGCTGCAAAGTGAATATATTTCCAGAAGCTTCAAAGGAATACAGGCCGCCATGTTGTGTGACAATGGCGGCCATACTTTTAATCCCAAAGCCATGACCGGGTTGATGATTGGAAGATTTTGGAAATTCTCCTTCCATTTGGATAGTTCCGGCATAGGCATTTTTTGTAGAGATCAAAAGCTTATTATTATTTACCAGTGTGCGCAGATAAACTCTGCGCGCTTTTTTTTCTATTAATTTGGAAGCTGCAAAAATGGCATTTTCCAGTGCATTGGAAAACAAGGAGCATAATTCTGTGTCGGAAATAGAAAGTGTTTCAGGAAGATTCGCTTCTATACAAAGCGTGACATTCATTTCCGCTGATTTTGCTTCAAAGGAAGAAAGTACAAGGTTTACGGTTTCGTTGGCACAGTATCGTTTAGGTGTAATGGCATCAATCTCCATTTCTGTCTGGGAAAGATATTCCTTTATTTTTTCCAGATTCCCTTCAGCGGCATAGCCGTTGATCAATGCCAGATGATGCCGCATATCATGACGGTAGATCCGGGCTTGTTCCTGGTTTTGACGCTGCCTTGTTAAAGATTGTCTGGCAGATTCCAGTACCAATGTCTGCATTTCACGTTCATACTCTAGTTTGTGAATTTTTCTGGTACGGCCAAATACCATTAACAGAAGAAAATAGGCAGTCAGTGTACTAAGACCAATAAGAAAACGCAGAAGTACATTGCGTTCAGCACTCAGGTAGCCGCCAGATGCCAGGATCGTAGCATTATAAAGAAATGGAATAGCGCTGAATTTTAAAATGTCCAGGGACGAAAAAGTATCTAGCAGCTGCCCAAAGACCGGCTGCATAAAATGGTGAATGAGCCAGAGCATGATAAGACTGGTCAAAAGCAGAAAAAGGTAATCTACTGTTTTTGATACAGGCAGAAATTCCCGGGAGATCCGGGAAGCAAACATGGCAGGAACGCACATAAAAATAGCGCTGAGGGTGGCGAAAAAAGTTTTCACCAGTCCTTTGCCGGAAAGCTGCCAGAAAAGCAGAAATACCGGAAGCTGGGCAAAGAAAAAATAAAAGCGAAGATAAATTTTTATGCCCAGAACACAGCCGGCAAAAAACTGAAGCAGCGCGATGATGCCTGCACCGGCCCATAACAGACTGAGTTTGTTGCGGGACAGGCGGGCAGGCGCTGTATCTAACAGCATAGTCATGACGGCTATGGCGTAGATGATTATGGTCAGATTGGAGAGAGTCTGGATCATTCTGCGTTTTCCTCCAGTCTTCCGTTCAACAGGTAATTCATGTAGGCGGATTTTGCTTTTGTATAGGCATCACGGGAAACGGGAACGATTTTGCCTATATTGGTGGAAAAACCATTTTTATCAAGACCTGTTACCTGGTGCAGGTTAACCAGATAGGAGCGGTGGGGCTTGAAAAAGCTTCTGCTTACAAGGAGTTTTTTTTCATAGTCTGCCAGGCGGCCAGAAGCAGTGTGGAAGGTTCCATCTGCCATTTTAAAGGTGACCAGATGATTCTGGACTTCTACAAAAACAACGTTAGAGATGAGAAGCCGGATAATACCGGTGCTGGTTTTTAAGGGGATATAAGGAGCATTACTTTTAAAATCGGCCAGCAGTTTGTCAAGCACTGGAAAAAGTTTATCAGCATCCAGTGGCTTTAAAAGGTAGTCGGCGGCATTGACCCGGTAGCTTTCTACTGCGTATTCACTGGAAGAGGTGAGAAAAATAATGGGAATAGTGCTGTTGGTCTGACGAATTTCCCTGGCAGCGTCCATACCTGTAATACCGGGCATAAGAATATCTAAAAGCAGCAGATCAAAGTGGTGGACCGGTATGGTCTCCAAAAGATCGGTGGCGTTTGTAAAAATATCATAAGTCAGGGAGCCGTCCCGTTTTAAACGGTATTCTTCCAAAAGGAAAGTGAGGCGGGAAAGCTCTGCCCGGCTGTCATCACAAAGAGCAATATGCATTGCGTTACCTCCAAATGTAAAAGCCGGGATGCGGGGGTATAGACCCGGTCTGATACTATATATTTTAACATAGGAAAAAGTATGGCTCAATAGAAAGCTTACATTTTACGTTGTTTGAGATACATTTCACGCAAAACTTATATTTTTTGCCATAAATATGTTACCATAAGTAATAGTACATCGTTCTCGAAATAACGATACCACTCACTTGTCTGCGAATCTGATTGCACAGGTCTAAAATCCTCAGCGTAGCCCGCTGTGCCTGCGTTTTTAGACCTGCACACTCAAATCCGCATCTTACGTGATCACTACAGTTATTTACGAAACGATGCACCAGCCGCAAAGCGGGGGATGAGTAATTTAATAAGTTGCAGTTTGGCCATGACATCTTCTTGTTTCCATATTCATGAAAACAAGAAGCATGGTGGAACTGTAACTAAAACAAATGGAAAGTACGAAGGGAGAAAATTATGAGAAAAAGAGTATTGGTATCCATTCTGGCTGCATGTGTAGCAGTAGGGATCAGCGCATGTGGAGGAAAGAGCAAGGCAGCACCAGCAACAACTGCAGCACCAGCAACAACTGCAGCTCCAGAGACTACAGCAGCACCAACCACAACCGCAGCTCCAGAAACAGAAGCAGAGGAAGATTATATTCAGATTCCTGTAACTGTTGTAAACGGAACTGGCGTAGATATTGCAGCTTTAAGATTGTCTGGCGCAAGCCTGGACGAATGGGGGGATGATCTGCTGGATGGTGAGATCATGACTCATGGAACTTATGCAGAGCTGTTGTTAAATGTAGATGAGGACAATCTGGCCTGGGATATGCAGGTAGAAGATACAGATGGAAATTCACTGGAGTGGTATGATATTGATATCAGCGATATGCCGTCAGACGGTTTTGTAATTGAACTTCTCTGGGATGGTTCTGAGGGAACTGCAAATCTTCTTGAAGATATGACACAGTTAGAGGGCGATTATTCAGCGGTTCAGTAAATCGGCAAAAAGCAGTAAAAATAACTGGAATAAGATTGATCAAATTAGTATAAGGCGGTGGCTGAAAAAAGGCTGCCGTCTTTTTTATGTAGGTGATGGGTTCAATGATTTTTCGTTAATAAAAACAGTTGCATTTTACTGGAAAGTATGTTAATATCTTCCTCATGAATACAGATGTGTTCACAATACGGACATGGACAGGGAGGAAAAAAAGGGGTTCATGGAAGATAAAAGTAAGTATTTTGTTGTAAAACAAAGGGCGGTACCGGAGGTCCTTTTAAAGGTGGTAGAAGCCAAAAAACTTCTGGAAACAGTAAGAGCCATTACCGTACAGGAAGCAGCAGACCGGGTGGGGATCAGCCGAAGTTCTTTTTACAAATATAAGGACGATATTTTTCCTTTTTACGACAATACAAAGGGGAAGACTATTACGTTGGTAGTGCAGATGGATGACAAGCAGGGGCTTTTGAGTGATCTGCTCCATGTGGTTGCTGTTTACAGAGCCAATATTCTTACCATCCATCAGAGTATTCCGGTTAATGGGGTTGCTACTTTGACACTGAGTGTGGAAGTAAGAGAAGATACAGAAAATGTATCAAGCATGATCGATGAACTGGAAGTTTTGGACGGTATCCATTATGTAAAGATACTGGCCAGAGAATAAATGATATGAAATTACAGTTCTGCCATGCGCTGGTTTGAAGGAGAAAGTGTGTTGCAAGCTTGCTTGCATAAGCACTTTTTCATCCAAATCAGCATATGGTGAACCCGCCGTGCTTCTTGTTTTCATGAATATGGAAACAAGAAGATGTCATGGCTGAACTGTAACAATATGAATATGGAGCATACAGGGAGCGAGAGATTATGATCAAGACAGCAGTTATGGGATATGGAACCATTGGATCTGGTGTTGCGGAGATCCTGGACAAGAACAAGGCAGAAATTGCAAAAAGCGCAGGACAGGAAGTTGAGTTGAAATATGTTCTGGATCTGAGGGAATTTCCGGACAGTCCGGTGGCAGATAAGATCATTCATGATTTTAAGATCATTGAAGAAGATCCGGAAGTACAGGTAGTAGTGGAGACTATGGGTGGATTAAATCCGGCATATCCATTTGTAAAGGCATGTTTGTTAGCTGGAAAGCATGTAGTTACTTCCAACAAAGCTTTAGTAGCTGCTTATGGAACAGAGCTGCTTGCGATCGCGAGAGAAAAGCAGGTTAATTTCTTTTTTGAGGCGAGCGTAGGCGGTGGTATCCCGATCATCCGTCCGTTGTACCGCTGCCTGATGGGAGAACGCATTGAAGAGATCACAGGAATCTTAAACGGAACCACCAACTACATCCTTACGAAGATGGATAAAGAAGGGGAGACCTTTGAAAATGCTTTAAAAGAGGCGCAGAATCTGGGCTATGCAGAACGTAATCCGGAAGCAGACGTAGAAGGCCACGATACCTGCCGCAAGATCGCCATCTTAACTTCTATGGCAACTGGAAAGACTGTTAATTACGAAGATATTTATACAGAAGGCATTACCAGGATCACAGATATTGACTTTAAGTATGCAGAGAAGATGGGAACATCCATTAAGCTGTTTGGAACCAGCCGTATCAAAGATGGTAAGGTAAGTGCTTATGTAGCTCCTGTTATGATCAGCAAAAGCAATCCCTTATATTCTGTAAATGATGTATTTAATGGCATTGTTGTAAAGGGAAATATGTTAGGAACCACCATGTTCTACGGAAGTGGAGCAGGAAAGCTGCCAACAGCCAGTGCAGTAGTTGCGGATATTATTGAAGCAGTACAGAATATGGATCACAATGTTCCACTTGGCTGGACAGATGAAAAGCAGGAGATCCTTCCTATGGATCAAACTAAGTTCCGCTACTTTATCCGTTTTGCAGGCTCTTACAGAAACAAAGAGCAGGAAGTAAATGCATATTTCGGCAAGGTAGAGGCAGTAGAGCTGTACGGAATGGATGAATTTGCTGTTCTTACGAAAGAAATGACAGAAGGAGAATTAAAGGCAGCTGCAAGCGCCTTTGATACAAAAGCCCAGTCACGTTCTGATTATGGTATTAAACAGATGATCCGTGCGGTGCTGTAGCCTGTAATCGGATCATGGTCTGATTGCAAAATGTTTATAGATCCCTATGCGCAGGCACACAGACCTTATAGTATAGCTCCTTGGCAACACTTTCATAGTAAATGAAAAGCCTTTCTCCCGAAGAATGATAACGGGAGAAAGGCTTTATCTTTGTGAATCTGTCAGTTTAGTTAATTTGCCGGCATCTGCAGCTGCATCTGAAGCTGCTGCTGCATCTGGTAGATCAGCTGATTGATCTGGGGACCTTTTACCGGATCACGGAGCAGATCATAATAATTGATCAGGCTGTAAAAGAAGAACATGGTAAGCGCAATTGCAATAATGCTGAAAATAAAACCAGCCAGTGCTTTACCAGGATATTTCTTTCCGGGACGGATGTCCGCATTTTTAGCCATAATGGCAAGTACAATACCGATCACTCCGCAGATCAGTCCCATCGGAGTGTTTTTTCCGCTTACAAGGGAAAAGGGCAGATAAAAAAAGCTGCAGATAATACCTGCAATGCCGCTGATCAGGGAACAGGCTGCCAGCTGTTCTGATGAGCTGGATGTTTTTCTTGGTTTTTTAGAAGTGCTATTCATAAGTTAAAGCAGGATCCTTTCGTATGGCGTGATTTTGAACAGCGGGTCCGCTCAGGTTTTGCGCGCGGATGAACTCCCTTGCCTGCTGATACAGACAGAACGCAACAAATGTCTGCTTATGCAGCCGCTTGTTTTTCATTGCGCTCATTATAGCATGTAAAAGCTGTTATGTCCAGTCGGGCAAAGTCTTGCATAAGGCATGCAGATGAATTATAATAAAACCTCAGAACAACAAAAAATATGTGAGGACTATCAATGGATATTATCAAAGCACTGGCAGAAGAACTGAATATTGGACGCCATCAGGCAGAGGCAGCTGTAAAGCTTATTGACGAAGGCAATACCATCCCATTCATTGCCAGATACCGTAAAGAAGCAACAGGTTCATTAAATGATGAAGTTTTAAGAAATTTAGATGAACGTTTAAAATATTTAAGAAACCTGGAAGACAGAAAAGAACAGGTCATCAGTGCCATTTCTGACCAGGGCAAAATGACAGCTGAACTGGAAAAACAGATCCGGGAAGCAGCAACTTTAGTAGCAGTAGAAGATTTATACCGCCCATACAAACCAAAACGCCGTACAAGAGCTATGATCGCCCGTGAAAAGGGCCTGGAGTCTTTGGCAAATGTGATCCTTTTACAGAATTTAAAGGAATCTGTGGAAAAAGTGGCAGAGGCCTATGTTTCTGGTGAAAAGGGAGTGGAAAACGTTCAGGATGCCATTAACGGAGCTATGGACATTCTTGCAGAAGGCATTTCCGATGATGCAAAATACCGCACCTATATTCGTAACATTACCATGAATAAAGGTCTTCTCCAGTCAACAGCAAAGGACGGGGAACAGAAATCTGTTTATGAAACATACTATAATTATGAAGAACCTGTAAAAAAAGCAGCCGGACACCGCATTCTTGCATTAAACAGAGGGGAAGATGAGAAAATACTCACTGTGAAGGTGGCAGCACCAACAGAGCAGATTTTACAATACCTGGAGAAGCAGGTGATCACAAGGGAAAATCCATACACAACACCTGTATTAAAAACTGTGATCCAGGACAGTTACAGCCGTTTGATCGCGCCCTCTGTGGAACGCGAGATCCGCAGCGAACTGACAGACAAGGCACAGGAAGGTGCGATCCGCGTATTCGGCAAGAATTTAGAGCAGCTTCTCATGCAGCCGCCAATTGCCGGAAAAGTAGTATTAGGCTGGGATCCGGCATTCCGAACCGGCTGTAAGCTGGCTGTTGTAGACAGCACTGGAAAAGTTTTGGACACAGTGGTCATTTTCCCAACTGCTCCCCAGAATAAGGTGGCAGAGTCAAAGAAGACATTAAAAGACCTGATCTGTAAATATGGCATTTCTTTGATCTCTGTAGGAAACGGAACGGCTTCCAGGGAGTCTGAACAGATCATTGTAGAACTGTTAAAGGAATTAAAAGAGCAGGTACAATATGTGATCGTAAACGAGGCGGGTGCTTCTGTGTATTCTGCAAGTAAGCTGGCTACAGAAGAATTTCCTAACTTTGATGTAGGCCAGAGAAGTGCTGTTTCCATTGCAAGAAGACTGCAGGATCCCCTGGCTGAACTGGTAAAGATCGATCCAAAATCCATTGGTGTAGGCCAGTATCAGCATGATATGAACCAGAAGAATCTGGGAGAAGCGCTTGGCGGTGTTGTTGAAGATTGTGTAAATAAAGTAGGGGTTGATTTAAATACGGCATCTGCTTCCCTGTTGGAATATGTTTCCGGCATCAATAAAACCCTGGCAAAGAACATAGTGGCATATAGAGAAGAAAATGGTGCTTTTAAGAACCGTAAGCAGCTGCTGAAGGTGGCTAAACTGGGGCCGAAGGCATTTGAACAGTGTGCCGGATTTATGAGGATCACAGGAGGAGATAATCCTTTAGATGGCACAAGTGTTCATCCGGAAAGCTATGAGGCAGCAGGAAAACTGTTAGAAAAGTTAGGATACGCCGGAGAACAATTATCTCACGGCGGTTTAAATGGCATCAGCAAAAAGATTGTTGATTATAAGAAAATGGCCCAGGAAATGGGTATAGGTGAGATTACACTGCGGGATATTGCAGCCGAACTGGAAAAACCAGCCAGAGACCCGCGAGATGAAATGCCTCGTCCTGTTTTAAGAAGTGACATTATGGAAATGAAAGACTTAAAGCCGGGAATGGTATTAAAGGGAACTGTCCGCAATGTCATTGACTTTGGCGCGTTTGTGGATATTGGTGTTCATCAGGATGGTCTGGTACATATTTCCCAGATGACAGATCGTTATATTAAGCATCCATTAGAGGCTGTAAGCGTAGGCGACGTGGTGGATGTGAAGATTTTAAGCGTAGATATGGACAAGAAGAGGATTTCTCTTACAATGAAGGGAGTAAAGGATGGTAATTGATACTTGGGGTCCGGAGGAAACAAGGGACTTTGGAAAGAAAATGGGACAGGAAGCAAGACCGGGGCAGGTGATCTGTTTAAATGGTGACCTGGGAGTGGGAAAGACTATATTTACTCAGGGATTTGCAGAGGGACTTGGGATTGATGAACCGGTAAACAGCCCGACTTTTACCATTGTCCAGCAGTATGATACAGGCAGACTGCCACTATACCATTTTGACGTATACCGTATCGGGGATATCAGTGAAATGGACGAGATCGGATATGAGGACTGTTTCTACGGGGACGGCGTTTCTCTCATTGAATGGTCCCAGCTGATCGAAGAAATCCTTCCGGAACATGTAACAGAAATTACCATTGAAAAAGATCTGGAAAAAGGATTTGATTACAGAAAGATACGGGTGGAGGAAAAATAATGAAGGTTCTTGGTATTGAAAGTTCATCTTTAGTAGCCAGCGTGGCACTTGTAACAGATGACATTCTCACAGCGGAATATACGGTAAATTTTAAGAAGACCCATTCCCAGACACTCCTTCCAATGTTAGATGAGATCGTAAAAATGCTGGGACTGGACCTTGAGACTATTGATGCTATTGCAACAGCAGGAGGACCGGGCTCTTTTACCGGTCTTCGTATTGGCGCGGCAACTGCAAAGGGGCTGGGACTGGCATTAAAAAAGCCTCTGATCCATGTTCCTACAGTAGATGCCATCGCTTATAATATGTGGGGGGCATCTGGTCTTATCTGCCCTATTATGGACGCAAAAAGATGTCAGGTATATACAGGACTTTATCACATGGAAAATGGTATGGAGATCGTCAGGGAACAGTGTCCTATGGATATGGGAGAACTGATCAGCCAGTTAAATAAGCAGTCTGAGCGTGTGATCTTTTTAGGAGATGGCATACCGGTATACCAGGGCATGATCCAGGAAAAAATGACAGTTCCTTATGTATTTGCACCTGCCCAGATGAACAGACAGCGTGCATCCTGTGTGGCAGCTCTTGGCATGAAAGCCCTGAATGAAGGCTACACCGGAGTAAAAGTACAGCCGGCAGACGAATTTGTACCAGATTACCTGCGTAAATCCCAGGCGGAAAGACAGCGGGAGGCAGAAAACTCTCCGGATGGACAGGCTGGAAAGCTTCCGGGAGATTATTGATCACTGCTCATGGCAGTGCATTTTCGGAATCTTCCCACAAAATCAGGCACAGAAAGCTTAAAGGAGAACATTACAAAGATTAGGAGAAAAAAACAAATGTGTGTAAAAGAAATTGGCCGGATCCGCCTGATGGAAGAAAAAGATGTAAAACAGGTGGAACAAGTAGAAAAACAGTGCTTTTCTGTTCCGTGGTCTGAACATATATTAAAAGATGGGCTGACTGGCCGGTTTGACACGTATTTGGTATGGGAAAAAGGCGGGATCATAGCCGGTTACTGTGCTTTAAGAGTCCTTGCAGATGAGGGGGAGATCCAGCGGATTGCTGTCCTTCCTTCCTGGCGCCGTAATGGAATAGCCAAAAGCCTGATGGAAGCCATGATACAGGTATCCAAAGAAAAGGGAGCTGTTCAGATGTCGCTGGAAGTGCGTGAAAACAACACAGGCGCCAGAAATCTGTATGAAAAGTATGGTTTTGTTCAGGAGGCAGTCCGCAAAAACTATTATGAGAATCCGGTAGAAAACGCCTGCATTATGTGGAAACATGAACTTTAGGCGGTATTTGGAACTTGTATAAACTATTACATCATTTTCGAAATAACTATACCATTCACTTGCCTGCGAATCTGATTGCACAGGTCTAAAAGTCTCAGCGTAGCCCACTACGCTTGCGTTTTTAGACCTGCACACTCAAATCCGCATGCTACGTGATTGATACAGTTATTTACGAAACGATGTACTATACTGTAAGAAACTACCAGTAAAAAGAAGAATAAAATCCGTATATAATGGAGAGGGACGGAAGACGTTCCTCTCTTTCGTTTATATGTCCTCCCGGAGTCCTTCATGTCCTCCCGGAGTCTTTCCTGCATCTGCCTTTGTGGCCGATTTTCCGCCAGTCGCACCCGAATTTCATCACCGTACGCACCGCGTACGCCTCAGAAATTTGGGCACAACTGACAAAAAATCTTCTCACAAAATCAGGCACAGAAAGATTCCGAGAGAACATTTTCCTGCAAAATCAGGCACAGAAAGCTTCAGGGAGAACATTTATGGCAATGTCATCTTTAGGTGGCAGATCCGACTACGAAATGAGGCAGAGAAAGGCGAGGATACAAATATGAGAAAAATGGGATCAGACGGGCAGCTGAAAAGGATGATATGCAATGCCTGCGGTAAGAAACTGGCAGTAAAACAGGGGATCGTGCTGGAAGGAGTTATAAGCGTTGATCATACATGGGATTATTTCTCAGAAAAAGATGGTCAGACAGATCATTTTGATCTGTGTGAAGAATGCTATGACCAGATGACTGCTGCTTTTAAAATAGCGGTAGAAACAGAAGAACAGACAGAGTATTTATAGGCAGTTACTCAATTTTCCTCAGCACTTGATTATTAAGCTGCAAATGTGATATGATTTGGAAAGCTAAATGTATGATGCTCCTGTATAGGATATACAGTGGGAACATCATAGAAGAAAATGAGGAAAAAATATGTTAGATATATGTTTACTTGGAACAGGCGGAATGATGCCTCTTCCTTACCGCTGGCTCACATCCATGATGGCCCGGTGTGCAGGCAGCAATCTTCTTATCGACTGCGGGGAAGGCACCCAGATCGCGTTAAAAGAAAAAGGATGGAGCCCCAAGCCTATTGATGTGATCTGTTTTACCCATTATCATGCAGACCATATCAGCGGTCTTCCCGGGCTTCTTCTGACTATGGGAAATGCAGAGCGTACAGAACCGCTGACATTGATCGGACCAAAGGGATTGGAACGTGTGGTAAATGCATTGTGCATGATCGCACCGGAGCTTCCTTTTGAGCTTAAATTTATCGAACTGACAGAACAGGAAGAAAGCCTGCAGATCGGTCCTTATGTGATCGATGCATACCGTGTGAACCATAAGGTGATCTGTTACGGATACTCTATCCGCATTCCGCGGAAAGGCCGGTTTGACGTAGAGCGGGCAAAGGAGCAGATGATCCCACAGAAATTCTGGAGTCGTCTCCAGAAGGGAGAAGTGATCGAAGCTGATGGCCGGACATTTACTCCGGATATGGTATTGGGAGCGGATAGAAGAGGATTAAAGGTTACTTATTGTACAGATACCCGTCCGGTTCCGGCGATCGCACAGCATGCAAAAGATGCAGATCTGTTTATCTGTGAAGGCATGTATGGCGAAAAGGAAAAGGCAGCAAAAGCAAGGGAATATAAGCATATGACTTTTTATGAGGCTGCAAACCTGGCAAAAGAGGCTCAGCCTTCCCAGATGTGGCTGACTCATTACAGCCCATCTCTTACAAGACCAGAGGAATATATGGAGGAAGTAAAACAGATCTTTCCAAGGGCGAAAGCTGCAAGAGATGGCTGGACTGTGGAACTGGAGTTTGATGAGGAGTAACAAGGTTTCCAAGATGACATATAAAGGATAAGGTGGAAATATGAATACAACTGCAGCAGAAGATGTTTTAATACTGGCGATCGAAAGTTCCTGCGATGAAACAGCAGCTTCCGTTGTGAAAAATGGACGTACTGTTCTGTCAAATGTGATCTCATCCCAGATCGCGACTCATACAGTATATGGAGGCGTAGTGCCTGAGATCGCTTCCAGAGAGCATATAAAGGCGATCAATTATGTAATTGAGCGTGCACTGTCAGAAGCGAACGTGACTCTTGAGGATATTACGGCGATCGGTGTTACCTATGGACCAGGACTGGTGGGGGCATTATTGGTAGGCGTGGCAGAGGCCAAGGCCATTGCTTATGCTTCCCATAAGCCGTTGATCGGTGTTCATCATATTGAGGGACATGTATCTGCCAATTTTATTGAAAATCCGGATCTGGAGCCACCGTTTGTGTGTCTTATCGTTTCCGGAGGTCATACCCATCTGGTAATTGTAAAGGGCTATGGAGAATTTGAGATCATAGGAAGGACCAGAGATGATGCAGCTGGTGAAGCTTTCGATAAAGTAGCCAGGGCTGTAGGTCTGGGATATCCGGGCGGACCAAAGGTAGATAAAGCTGCAAAAGAGGGAAATCCCCATGCCATGGAGTTTCCGCGGGCAAAAGTAGCTGATTCTCCTTATGACTTCAGTTTCAGTGGTTTAAAATCCGCAGTGCTGAATTATATTAATCATGCCAAAATGACAGGAGAAGAAATTTATGTGCCAGATCTGGTAGCTTCTTTCCAGAATGCAGTGGTAGATGTCCTGGTAAGCAGGGCTATTACAGCAGCAAAGGAATATGGATATAAGAAGCTGGCTATTGCAGGCGGAGTGGCTTCCAACAGCGCTCTTCGTGCAGCCATGAAAGAAGCCTGTGATAAAAATGGTATTACATTTTATCATCCTTCTCCTATTTTCTGTACTGATAACGCAGCTATGATCGGCGTGGCAGCCTACTATGAGTATATAAAGGGAAATCGCTCGGGTTGGGACTTAAATGCAGTTCCCAACTTAAAGTTAGGAGAAAGATAACAGGAAAACAGGGGTAAGAAGGAATGAAAGAACATTGCACAGCGGTCATCCTTGCAGCAGGCAGAGGAACACGTATGGGTACACAGACAGCAAAACAATATCTGGAATTACAGGGAAAGCCTATCCTTGCATATGCACTGGAGATATTTGAACAGTCAGCAGTGGTGGATGATATCCTGCTTATGACAGATAAAGAGCATGTAGAATACTGTAAAAAGGAAATCTGCGAGAAGTACGGAATAAAGAAGGTGTCAGCCGTAGCTCCAGGCGGAAAAGAACGCTATGAGAGTGTATGGAAGGCGCTGTGCATTTTAAAAGAAAGAGAACAGACGGGATATGTTATGATCCATGACGGTGCAAGGCCTTTTATTACAGAAGAAGTTTTAAAACGGATATACGGGCAGGTACAGGATAAGAAAGCATGTGTTGTTGGAATGCCGGTAAAAGACACCATAAAGCTTATTAATAAAGACAGGCAGATCACAGAAAGCCCAGACCGTTCTCTGGTATGGCAGGCCCAGACACCTCAGGCATTTGCATTGCCTCTTATTATAGATGCCTTTGAGAAACAGATGAAAGAAGACTGCAGCCATATAACAGATGATGCTATGGTAGTGGAAAAACAGTTGGGGCTTCCTGTATATATGGTGGAAGGCAGTTATCGTAATATAAAGATAACGACACAGGAAGACCTGGTCATTGCCCAGGCTCTTTTAAAGGCCTGAAAACAGGTCTGAAAATAGGCCCGGAAAGCTTATCTAAAAAGTTTTGAAAAAAACATAAAAAAAGTGTTGACATATTTTGACAGGCATGATACTATAATTGAGCTGCTGATGAAGAGCAAGAAAATAAGAAAAAAACAAGAAAAATAAATAAAAAAACTCTTGACAAAACGTTTCTTATCTTGTAAAATTGAAAAGCACGTTTGGAGAGATATCGAAGCGGTCATAACGAGGCGGTCTTGAAAACCGTTTGTCCGAAAGGGCGCGTGGGTTCGAATCCCACTCTCTCCGTTAAGGCAAACGCAATGAGATGCCTTTGAAAATAAATATTCATTATGGATCAACCAAGCAGAAGTACCCAAGTGGTTGAAGGGGCTCCCCTGGAAAGGGAGTAGGTCGTTAGTAGCGGCGCGAGGGTTCAAATCCCTCCTTCTGCGTTACGAAACGCAAGTTTCGTCGTACCTTTAAAATTAAAGACCTGTCTCTTATACACATCTCCGAGCCCACGAGACACTGAGCGATCTCG
>OWIN01000636.1_pt1 | contig 19258 bp, 20 predicted proteins | sample 1732771 | NCBI WGS metagenome assembly OWIN01 (sample SAMN05065752, study PRJEB22554) | human gut metagenome | biome: ENVO:2100002; feature: ENVO:00000062; material: ENVO:00002003 | host: Homo sapiens | place: USA | reverse complement strand
AGATCGCTCAGTGTCTCGTGGGCTCGGAGATGTGTATAAGAGACAGGAGTAATACTGAATCTTATCTTATCGTATCTGGAAATGATGAGATAGGATCCGACGTACAAGCATATGCAGAACTTATCAGAGATAATATTGATCTGGATATTCTGTTAGAGAGATATCCGTTTGACAAAGAGTTACTTAATGGCATCTTTGATCTGATTTTGGAAACAGTGTTATGCAGGAACAATGAAATTGTAGTGGCATCCAATAAATATCCGGCAGAGCTGGTCAGAAGTAAATTTCTGAAACTGACCAGTTCGCATATTGAATATGCAATTGGATGTATGAAATCAAATACCACAAAAGTGCATAACATCAAGAAATATCTGCTGGCAACATTGTTCAATGCACCAAGTACAATCAGTGGTTATTATCAGGCAGAGGTTAACCATGATTATCCTCAGTTTGCTGTGAGTAGCAAATAATGACTTGACGTATACGGATTTCGTGTATATAATCAAATTAACAAATAGACACGGATTCCGTATATGGAGGCTGATATGAGCAATTTTGAAAATTATGATTTTATATTACCTGATGGAGTGGTAATTGAAAATGAAAAGGCTGATAAAGAAGGAAGGAAGAAAAGAATGTCTGCTATGTGTGTAAAGGTCCGTGAACAGACAAATATGAACAGAAAAGAATTTGCTGAATGGCTTGGAATTCCGTATAGAACGATGCAGGACTGGGAACGGGGTGTGAGCGAGGTCCCTGATTATGTACTGAATCTTATAGCATATAAAGTAAAAAATGAAAAAGAAAAAGGAAACATTTGATAATTGTATGTAAGGCTGGGAGGTATTAGGTTATGTATGAAGATGAATATTATTATGAAGCACGGAAAAAAGAAAATGCAAAATTAGATGCCGAACTGGCGGGGACATTTGCTACCGTCATAGGTGGATTGATTGGTGCAGTGTTATCATGCTTATTATTTCTGCTAAGGAGATTTGATGTATTAAGCTCAGGATTGGCATCATTATTATTCTATATGCTTACTTATACAAGAGAGTGGCATGTGGCTATATACATTACAGTAGCTTTTGTAATATTCATCGCATCAATGATTTTACAACATGCGTTCTTGGCAGGAAGAATAATTTTTACAATCTTTGTAAGTATAGCAGTTGCAATAATAGGTGCAGGCTGGAAAGCATATGATACAGAAATTCAGAGAAATACAGTTATGGTAATATGTTTTGCTGTTACTGTGATATTAGGTCTGATATCGTGGAAAGGAATAAAAGCTAGGGAATCTGAATAACCGCGACGAACGACTACGGTTTGACTACTATTTTGTTACAAATGACTACGTTTTGACTACTATTTTGACTCTTTTTTTCTGAATAGGGGTGTGATAATATTATCATAGACAAATGAGACATGAAACGCGAGAGCGGTCAGGCATTTGTTTCTCTTTTGCAAAAGAATATGGATCAAGAATGAAGCGTCAGCTCATTACCGGATCGGTGATGGGTATGGCGCTTTTTTGATGCCAAAATCAGGTGACGACCTGAATAATAAAATCAGGAGGAAATTGCATGGCATATGAATATGACCATGACTGTCCGTTTGAAGCCTTCATCACTAATCTTGGAAAATACAACGAGGGTGAGCTGGTCGGCGAATGGGTGAAGTTTCCCACCACATCAGAAGAACTGCAAAAAGTATTTGAACGAATTGGAATCGGCTCAAAAGATGATTTCGGTAATCCTTATGAAGAATGGTTCATTAGTGATTATGACTGTTATGTTGATGGGCTGTATGAAAAGCTGGGAGAATATGAAAACCTGGATGAACTCAATTATCTGGCTTCCAAGCTCGATGAGCTGGATGATCATGATTATAACCATTTTCAGGCGGCAATGCAGATCAGTGATTATACAGGCAGCATTAAAGATGTGATTAATCTTATTGATAACCTGGATAAGTATGAAATCTATCCGGGAGTAGAAAGCAATGCTGATCTGGGACATTACTATATCGAAGAACTCGGTATGATGGAAGTTCCGGATTATCTTGCTGATTACATTGATTATGAGGCCTACGGCAGAGATGTGGCCATTAACGAAATGGGACAGTTTACAGATTATGGATATGTGAGAGATACACAGGAATCTTTTACAGAATTTTACGATGGAGACCGTGAGAACATCCCAGATGAATACAGGGTTATGGATTTTATGGTTTCTGATGAGAAAGAGAGGAAAACTATGAATTACGAAACATTTAAGCAGGAATTTGCAGAGGATATCAAAGAAAAGCTTTATGAGAGAGGCTATGATGATGTAAGTATCAGCTTCAATAATGTGGAGAAGACAAATCAGAATTATGAAGCTATGTCGGTCGTTCCGGAAGGCAACAATGTGGGGGTTAATTTCAATATTGAGAATGCCTTTGCAAGCTATGAGCACACGGATGATTATGCCGGAGTGCTTGCCAGTGCAACAATGGTCATTGCTGATGGTCTTGACAGAGCTCCTGCTATCGATGTAAGTGCTCTTATGGATTATGAGAACATGAAAGAGAAGCTATCTGTGGAAGTTATTTCAGCGGACGCAAACGCTGATCTGCTTGCCAACGTACCGCATGATAGAATGGAAGATCTGGCAGTTGTATATCGTTTTGTGATGGAGAGCAGCGAAGATGGACGTGCATCTATTCTGGTCACAAACAATCTGATGGATCGTATGGGAGTTTCCCATGAACAGCTCAGGGCAGATGCTCTGGAAAATTCACCGGAGATCAGACCGGTAGTGATCATGGGAATGAATGAGGTCATGAAGGAAATGATGGGACCGGAAGTATATGAAGTGTTTGGAATTCCGGATGATGCGGAGGAAAAGATGTACGTTGCTACAGTCCCTGATAAGAATTCCGGAGCAGGAGTAATTGCCTATCAGGACTTCATGGATCAGGCAGCAGAAAGAGTTGGCGGAGATTTCTTTGTGCTTCCGTCTTCCATCAATGAGATCCTTTTGGTTCCCGATAATGGAGACATGACAGCTGATGCGCTCAGGGATATGGTAAAGGATGTGAATGCCAAGGAGGTAAGCCCGGAGGAAAGACTTTCTGATAATGTCTACCATTACGATTCCAAGGATCATGTCTTTGAACTTGCAGAGAAGTTTGAGGCAAGACAGCAGGAAAAGAAAACGGAGATTGATGAAAAATCAGAGGAGAAAGGATCCATATTAAAAGATCTGAAGGATAAGCAGAAGGAAGCAGCTGCAAAGCCTCCGGTAAAGGATGCTGCGGAAAAAGCAGCAAAAACAAAAGGCGGAGAAGTATTATAAAAAAGAGGATTGTGTCAGCCTGTGGTGATTGCCACGGGACTGGCACTTTTTTGATGGGAAGGAATGGTGATTACAGTGGCAGGAGCACATAAGGATACAAGCAGACAGAATGGAAAGAGTTACAGCGGAATTGGTGGAAGACCACCTATAAGTCATCCGCAGAATTGCAGCCATGAGTGTCCGTATGGTCATGATAAATCGTTCTGTTTTCCATGCTATAAAAAGCTGGTGGAAGACATGAGAAAGAAAAAGGAAAAAGGAAATGGCATTTGATTATTTCTATGGGGCACAGTCACAGCAGTTTGCATTTTACAGGATTCCCAAGGTGCTGTTTACAGATAACCGGTTCCAGAAGATTTCCACAGAGGGAAAGGTTCTTTACGGTCTTTTATTGGACAGGGTATCTCTGTCAATGGAAAACGGATGGATTGATGATGAGGGAAGAGTGTATATCATTTTTACCCTGACAACTATAAGACAGGCAATGAACTGTGCAGAAAAATCAGCAATCAAGTATCTGACGGAGCTGGAAGAGTTTGGTCTGATTGAAAGGATCCGGCAGGGATTTGGCAAACCGGCACTGATCTATGTAAAGAATTTCATAGACCAGCAGAATTTACAGGTCAAGACAAGTAAAAATTACAGTTCACCACCAGTAAAAGTTACAGGTCAGGACCTGTATAATTTACAGCCTAATTATACTTATAACAATAATACTGATTTTAATAATACTAATCCTATCTTATCAGAGGATGAGGATAGGATGGGATATGAGAAATATTTCATGGAACAGCTCAATATTGAGGCATTAAAACAGGATTATCCATATGACAGAGAAATGATAGACGGCATCATGGAGCTTATTCTGGATGTTGTGTGTTCCAAAAGAAAGATCATTTGTATTGCCGGGGATGTGAAGTCAGTAAATGTGGTAAAGGGGCGGTTCATGAAGCTGAACATGGAGCATATCCGCTATGTAATGAAATGTATGCAGGAAAACACGACCAAGATCAGGAGCATCAAGCAGTATATGCTGGCAGCACTGTATAACGCACCGGCAACAATAGACAGCTATTATCGTGCAGAGGTTAATCACGATATGGCAGAAGGAAAAATATAGCAGAGGAGAGACAAAAATGGATATGGAGAAAATCATGGCATATGTTGAGAAGATTGCAGAAAACCTGGAAGGACTGGTTTGTGCAATCGGATGTGACAGTATGCCTTCTGATGGGGCAATTTATGTAGATGGCGAACAGAAGGTGAATTATATCAGTACCAGAGAAGCATTAAGGATCCTTGATGGATTTGGAAATAACAGTGCGTCAGTAATGATTGGAAAATCAGATTATATTCTGATCTATGACGCAAGCAGAAAGCTGGTCATTGACGGGGAGGCATACCTTCCGTCCGGGTATCTGGTCATGAAGTCCTGTAATGGATTACAGGCGATTGATGATGAGGATATTGCGGATGTGATTGCAGCTTTGAAAAGCAGGATGACAATGCTTGCACTTGGAAAATACAGAATTCAGGCATACCAGCTGGGATAGGAGGCGGCAGATGAATAACAAACCGTGGGCTTATGTAACATCTGCCTGGAGTGCAGACAGGAGCAGAGCCAAAAGGTCTGCAAAACGATATTGCAGAAAATTATATGAAGCAGGCTACACACCAATCTGTCCGCTTTTATCATTGCCGGAGGTAATTGATACCAGTAATGCAGATGAGTACAAGGATTATATGGATATGTCAGAAGATATGTTAAGAAGATCCAGAATTCTCGTGGTTTGTGGTTCAGCGGTGGATGATACGGTGCTTACAGATATAGCAATAGCCAACCGCTTTCATGTAGCTTCATCCACTATGAGGGGAGTCCTCGGTGTGGATAAGAATAAAAAAGAACAGTAACTTTGTGGATACAGCCTTCGGGCTGTTTTTTTGATGGAAAGGAGTGAGAAAACTGGTTCATGAAGAAGTTGACAGGGAGATTGCCAACAAATCTGTGAATATAGCAATCAAAATGTTAAAACCGGAACTTGATCAGCTTATGAAGGGATTAAGAGAGGCAGTACAAGCCCCTGTGAAGGCTGCTGGGAAAGCAGCAGTTAATAAGATCCATCCAACAACCGGCAAGCAGTCAGTGAAAACATTGATCAGGCAGGGACAGGGAGTTTCTTCTATTCCTTTAGCAGATGAAGGTCTGAAAGATTTTCAAAAAATCGCAAAGAAATACGGAGTTGATTTTGCGGTTGTAAAAGATAAAGAGGCAAGTCCACCAGTATATACGGTCTTTTTCAAGGCGAAAGATACGGATGCCATCACAAGGATTTTACAGGATTATTCTGCAAAACAGGTCAAGAAGCCTTCCGTAGAGAAGACCAGTGTTCTGGAGAAACTTAAGAAATTCAAGGAGATTGTGGCGGCAATCCCGAAGAAGGTAGCAGAGAAAAAGAAGGAGAGGTCGCGATGAATACAAAACAGTTGAAAAAGCAGCTGATCCTGAATATCCCCTATATCATTCTGGGATTGCTTGCAACAAATCTTGGTGAGGCATGGAGAATTGCAGCCGGAGCAAATGCATCGGAAAAGGTTCAGAGTCTGGTCCTTGATGGTGTATTTGCAACGGCTTTTTCTAATCCTCTGCCGAGCCTTTATCCGGGTGATCTGCTGGTGGGAATTGCCTGCGGGGCAGCACTCAGGCTTGCAGTATACCTGAAAGGAAAGAACGCTAAGAAGTTCCGGCACAATGAGGAATATGGTTCTGCCAGATGGGGCAGACATGCGGATATTGAGCCATTTGAGGATCCTGTGTTTGCAAACAATGTGATTCTGTCACAGTCTGAGAGGATTACCATGAGCAGCAGACCGAAGATTCCGAAATATGCCAGAAATAAGAATGTTCTGGTAGTTGGTGGATCCGGTTCAGGTAAGACACGGTTTTTCATAAAACCGAACCTTTTACAGATGCATTCATCCTATGTGGTGACGGACCCGAAGGGAGGTCTGGTCAATGAAGTGGGAAATGCCCTTTATAAGAACGGGTACCGGATGAAGATATTTAATACCATCAACTTTTCAAAATCAATGCACTATAACCCTTTCGCCTATCTCCATTCTGAGAAGGATATTCTGAAACTGGTGACAACGCTGATCGCCAATACAAAAGGGGAGAGCAAAGGCGGGGATGATTTCTGGCTCAAAGCGGAGACGCTGCTTTATACCGCATTGATTGGATATATTCATTATGAGGCACCGGAAGAGGAACAGAATTTTTCAACACTGCTTGAAATGATCAATGCAATGGAAGTCCGTGAGGATGATGAGGAATTCAAGAATCCGGTGGATATGATGTTTGATGAACTGGCAGAACAGAATCCGGATCACTTTGCTGTAAGACAGTATGCCAAGTACAAGCTGGCAGCAGGAAAGACGGCCAAGTCCATTCTGGTAAGCTGTGGTGCAAGACTGGCACCGTTTGATATCAAGGAACTCAGAGACCTGACAGCTTATGATGAACTGGAGCTTGATACTCTGGGAGATGAGAAGACAGCACTGTTCCTGATCATGTCAGATACAGATGGAACCTTTAACTTCCTGATTTCCATGATCTATACACAGATGTTCAATCTTCTGTGTGAGAAAGCGGATGATGTGTATGGTGGAAGATTACCGGTACATGTAAGATGTCTGATCGACGAGGCGGCGAATATCGGCCAGATACCGAACCTGGAGAAGCTGGTTGCAACAATCCGAAGCCGAGAAATATCAGCATGCCTGGTATTACAGGCCAAGTCGCAGCTGAAAGCGATTTATAAGGATAACGCTGATACGATCATCGGCAACATGGATTCACAGATTTTTCTTGGTGGTACGGAACAGACCACTTTGAAGGATCTGAATGCGATTCTGGGAAAAGAGACAATCGATATGTATAATACAGGCCAGTCTAAAGGATCCCAGGAAAGCTACAACATGAATTACCAGAAACTTGGTAAGGATCTTATGACAATGGATGAACTGGCGGTCATGGACGGCTCAAAATGTATTGTGCAGGTCCGTGGTGTAAGACCTTTCTTATCCGATAAATATGATCTGACGCAGCATCCGAATTACAAGCTGACAGCAGATTATGATAAGAGGAATTACTTTGATGTAGTAAAATTCCTCAGCCACAACTTAATACTGAAAGCAGATGACGAATACCAGGTCATCGATGTAACCGAGTAAAGAGCTCTTTCCATCCGGCGATAAAGGCCGGGAGGCAGGAGCTTTTACTATATTCCCGAATAGGAAATAAAAGAATTTCCAGATGGGGAGCAAATATGCGCGCATAGCCGGGATCACTGCAGGGAGACCGGCAGTAACTATAAACCGCCCTTTGGTCAGGGCAGAAGGAAAAAGTATATCACACATAAATCATTTAATGGAGGAATTTGAATTATGGCATTTTTTACAAGCGCAGTAGGAACCTTACAGACACTTGTTATCGCTCTTGGAGCCGGACTTGGAATCTGGGGAGCGATTAACCTTATGGAAGGCTACGGAAACGATAATCCCGGAGCGAAGTCCCAGGGAATGAAGCAGTTCATGGCTAATTAAAGGGAACAAAAAGAAAGGAAAAACCAATCCAGACGGTATCAGCGGCAGGCTACAAGAATAAATTGTGATTACACAAGATTGGTGTTATAATAAGAGAAAAGTTCCTGCCGGGGCAGCCGCCCCGGTGGTATGGATAGAAAGGCAGGAAAACAATATGCACATCAGCTATAAACCACTCTGGCATACACTGTTAGAGCGTGATATGAGAAAAGAAGATTTAAGGCTTGCCGCCGGTATGACAACGAATATGATTGCCAACATGAGCAAAGAGGGAAAGCACATCAGCATGGACACATTAGCCCGTATCTGCGAAACGCTGAATTGTGAGATTACCGATGTGATTGAGTTAGTACCAGACGAGCCTGCTTCCACAGGAGGTAAGGAACATGAGCGAATTGAAACCAAGAATAACAGAAAACGGAATTGATTATATCCTTGTCGGAGATTACTACATCCCAGACCTGAAACTGCCGGAGGAACACTGCCCTATCGGAAAGTACGGACGGATGCACCGGGAATATTTAAGGGAAGCCCACCCAGCCAGATTGAACACATTGACCTTGACTGGGGAGTTATGGACATATCTTGCAGACCTGAACGAACAGGCACAGGAACGATTAGATACCATCATGGAGCAGATGAAAGCTATTGAGGGCGTGACAGAGGAATTAAAGCGTACCTGTCAAATGGAATGGGTGCAGCGTTGCAATAACATTCATAACCGGGCAGAAGAAATTGTTTTGCATGAGATGATTTATTCATGAGCCGTATCATATTGAAATTGATGATACAGTTAATTCCATCAGATATAAATAGACCGATTTTTAGGCATTTTGGTGGATGTGCAGAATATGGATTAATGGAGAAATTTTAAATGCTATGTATGAATATATGGGGACTGACTGCCATTAAATGATAAAATTAAGGAGAAAGGATATGGATAAATTAAGTAGAGAAGAAGTAAAAGAATTGGTTGAAAAAATAAGTTATGGTATGGGAAGTGATGAAGAAGTTTCAGAGTGGATTCAAAAGATAATGGATAGTGTGCCTAATAGAAATGTAGTGGAAGCTATTATGTCAGGTCCGAACGCAAGTATAGAAGAGATATTAGATAAGTTATATACAGGTCTTAGTCTACTCGACTGTCATTCTGAAAATTTAACTGAATAACCACAGCACGAACCGCTGATACATGGAAGCCAACAAACCATGCAACAGCGGTTTTTCTTTATCGTTTTTTCCTCTGGCTGATAGGCGTTCCCATTTTCTTTGACTTTTTGAGAATCCGAATTAGCCAGCGAAATTCTTCGTCTGACAGATTTTTATAGTTGATACCAAGCTGCTTGCAGTAAAGAACAACCAGCTTTTCATCCCGGCTGCCCTTGAAATTTTCGACCGCTTCCAGATTTTCTTTCAGTTCATCAGCAACGGTAGTCTGGGGTGCACTCTCGCTGTCCTTTTTATGGGCTTCCCGAATATCCCGGATAATCAGGTTGAGGTCATCCCGTACCATGTGACTGAAATATTCATCATCGCTGATATGGGCGGCTTGCAACACTTTCAAATGGGGGTCATCTTCGCCGGGGCGATACCGTTCAATGATTTCATGCCGGACGGTATCGACAAGGGCGTTGAGGTTTTGAATCTGCATGGTGGCAATCCCATCCACATAAATCTCAATATCCGCAAGAAACTTGATAAAATCCTTATGGGTGGCAAGTTCGCACAGCAGACGGTTGTTAATCCGACCGCTTTTCAGAAGTGCTACCATCTCATCACTCAAATGCAGCTCCCTTAATGGCGTGTTGATCTCCGCCCGGTTCTCTGTCCGGCAAAAGAGATAATCGAGGGACACCCCATAAAAATCTGCCAGCAGGATAAGGTTGCCATGATTGATTTCCTTATAGTCGTCTTTTTCATAACTGCCAAGAGCCGATTTTGAAATACCCGTTTGCTCAGCCAGTTCTTCCAGTTTTAATCCTTTGTTTAATCGTAAATCTTTTAGCCGTTCCTGTATTGTAGTAGCTCCGTTCATTGAAGCAGTTCCCCCTTCTGACAGCATTTATAACCGTTGAATTGATTATACCATATCAATTCCGCAATCGTGGAAATTTCTGATTTTTACCCCGAATTCCTACTTTGTGGACATACCGCACGAGGCACAAAAATGTTCTATGATACAGGTAGTTCATCGATGGATTATTCCAATCGAATGACCAGCCTGTGTGGGATATGCTTCCCCGGCGATGTAGTGCCATGACTTTTGGCAGGGATATGGAGGAACCCTGACCGAAACGAGCATACCAAAGGGAGCGATACGCCGCTGTGAGATTCAGGGGAGGAACGACACCGGGGAGAACTGGCGAACTGACACCGAAATGATACCGAAACACGACAATCTGATAGGGGGACAGTCTACCCTATCGCTGATACTTCGGGAGATTTTAGACGGCTCTATGACCGTAATTTTGCCAAAAATCGCCCCGAAACCATACACGAAAACGGGAGGAAGCGCAATATGCCGAGAATGAGCAAAAAGAGGAAGCATGAGTTTTCCTTTTACCTCAATGACCGGGGGCGTGTCACTTACAACGAATTATGCCGGAAATGCCAGCATGGGTGCAGGCAGAGCTTCCGGGCGGTTGTGGTTGACTGCCCCCGTTATTTATCCAAACGAGCAAAGAAAAAGGAGGAACACACCGAATGAATTTTGAATTTATGACCATAGACACACCATTGCCGCCCTGTATGCCCTTTCCCAGAGCGTTGACAGGATTTCCAGTCAGCAGCACCGCAAAGGTCATGTACTGCCGGATGTTAGACGCTACGCTCACCAAAGGGCAGGAGGACGAGAACGGAATCCTGTTTGTCTGCTTCCCTGTCACAGCCATTGCCGCAGTCTTGTCCCGCAGCCCCATGACGGTCAAGCGTTCTTTGAATGAACTGGAAACCGCCGGACTTATCATGCGGGTGCGTCAGGGCGTTGGAGAACCAAACCGGATTTATGTACTGATACCGGGAAAGGAGGACGCTGCCCTTGCATGAGACCTCAAAGCTGGAAAAGCTAAACCGGGAGCTGGAGAAAAGCGAAAAGAAACTGCGGAAAGCCATCAATGATGAAAAGGCATTGCAGCACCAGTTGAAACAGCTTACCCGAAAGGAACGGACGCACCGGCTCTGTACCCGTGGCGGTATGCTGGAAAGTTTTCTGCAAGAGCCGGAACGCCTGACCGATGATGATGTCATGCTGCTGTTGAAACTCATTTTTCACAGGCAGGACACGCAGGAACTATTGAAAAAACTGCTGGAACGGGAGAAGTCGGAAACCCCTTAGTTTACTAAGGGCGCAATTATACACCACCCAGAGGTTGGTGTATTGCGTTCTCCGAAGGCTCCTCGCCGGAGGGCTGTGATTTTCCGCAGTCATGGTCTGCTCCAAATCATACAGGGGACGCTACGCTTCCCCTGCGCTGGCTGCCGCCAGCTACCCTTTTGTGGACTTGCCATCTGGGGACACCTTGCGTTGCAAGTTGTTCCCAGCCGACAAGTTTCATAAAATATGCTATCTTTTCGATAGCCAATGAAGTATAATGAAGGTGACAACAAATCGGTATTTGAGGAGAACAATGAATGGCAACATGGAGTGGTATAAGGAAAAAGTTGGAAACGGAATATCTGGCTCAAAGTCTGCAAGGTCATATTCAGTATTATGCAACATCATATAGCAGGAGTCACGACCATGAGGGACGGGCGGCGATAAGATATGATGGAAAAGAAATCATCAAGGGATGCTATTGGAACAATTGGGTGAAAGCAGACATGTTTCCTCAAGACGAAAAATACGAGAAACGCATGCAAGTAGAAAATGCGTATATGGACGATACAGCTATAAAATTGGGTATTTTTGACCAACGCTGTTTTTATAATGCGTTTGCAGAGTTTAATAATCAAGATATTGAAGCGAGTCTTAAAAGTGAAAATTTAATCGTAAAAATATTTGCTGTATTGGATAGACGAGTTGGTAAACGGAGATTAAGAATTATGAAAGAAACTATAATGGAAGAACCAGATACATTCCAAGAGTTTTATGCGATTCGGGCAAAAGCAGAAGGACTGTTATAAATTCCAGTTTAGCAGATTCACATCGGGTCAACTTGCCCCGAACTTTTACAACTAAATACTCGCCGCCCACACAGCGGCACACCAAGCAGGAAATCTGAAAAAGGTCTCCTGCTTTTTTTCTGCCCAAAATGAGGTGGTAAAACGCCACCCCATCCACCAATTACCGAAAGGAGGGACACGAAATGCCCTGTCCACACAACGAAATCACGATTGTCCAGCGCAGCCAGCAGCAGTCTGCGGTTGCCGCCGCTGCTTACCAGAGCGGCGAAAAGCTGTTCTGTGAATACGACCAGCAAGTGAAGCACTACCCGGAAAAGCGTGGCATCGTCCACAATGAAATCCTGCTCCCAGCAAACGCCCCACCAGAGTATGCAGACCGCAATACTCTATGGAACGCCGCCGAAGCGGTGGAGAAACAATGGAACTCCCAGCTTGCAAGACGGTGGGTGCTTACCATCCCCAGAGAGATACCGCCTGACCAGTACGCTGTCCTTGTCCGGGAGTTTTGTGAACAGCAGTTTATTTCCAAAGGGATGATTGCTGACTTTGCCATCCATGACCCCCACCCGCCGGGACATAATCCCCACGCCCATGTCATGCTCACTATGAGGGCAATGGACGAACATGGAAAATGGCTTCCCAAGAGCCGCAAGGTTTATGACCTTGACGAAAACGGGGAACGGATAAAACTTCCGTCCGGCAGATGGAAAAGCCACAAGGAGGATACGGTGGATTGGAACGACCAGAAGTATTGCGAAATCTGGCGGCATGAATGGGAGGTCATCCAGAACCGCTATCTGGAAGCCAATGACCGTCCGGAGCGTGTGGACTTGCGTTCCTATGCCAGACAGGGGCTTGATATTGTCCCCACTGTCCATGAGGGGGCTGCTGTCCGGCAGATGGAAAAGCGTGGTATCCAGACGAATATCGGAAACCTGAACCGGGAAATCAGAGCCGCCAACAGTCTGATGAAGTCCATCCGGCAGCTTATCCAAAACCTCAAAGGCTGGATTACCGAGCTGGGAGAAAAACGGAAAGAGCTGCTTGCACAAAAAGCGGCGGAGGAAGCGACACTTCTTCCCAATCTGCTGATGAAGTACATGGAGATACGAAAGGAAGAACGGAAGGACTGGACGAGGGCTGGACAGAACCGGGGGACTTCACAGGACTTAAAGGCAGTCAGCGAAGCCCTGTCCTATCTCCGGCAAAAGGGGCTTTCCACTGTGGAGGACTTAGAAGCGTTTCTGGAATCTTCCGGGAAATCAGCCGCAGATTACCGCAATCAGATGAAGCCAAAGGAAGCCCGCAGCAAAGTGATTGACGGGATTCTTGCCAGCCGGACAGACTGCAAGGAATGTAAGCCTGTCTATGAGAAGTACCAGAAGATATTTTTCAAGAAAACAAAGGAGAAATTCAAACAGGAACACCCGGAGGTTACCCGGTATGCGAAAGCCGCCGCCTACCTTGCCAAGCACCCGGACGATAAGGACAGTACCCAAAAGGAGCTGCAAGAGGAGCAGGAAACGCTTCTGGAAGAAATTGCAGCCCTGAAAACACCGCTGACCGAGGTACAGGAGGATTTGAAGAAGCTGCGGGACATTCGCTACTGGGTACGGAAAGCCACCCCCGGCACAGACGAAAGCAAAGAGCCGCCCAAGAAACAGCCTATCAAAGAAGTCTTGCAGGATAAGGCTGACGAGAAAAAAGCACAAAGAACTGTCCCGGCACAGACGAAACGCAAACAACAGGATATGGAACTTTAACAGGCACTTGCCATTTTCAATCAGAGAATGTCAGGTGCTTTTCTTATTTTCAAGGAGGGATAGATTTGAATGTATTTGAAGCTGTGAAGCAGTCCGTTACAACAAGACAGGCTGCGGAGCATTATGGAGTCCATGTAGGTCGGAACGGGATGGCTTGCTGCCCGTTCCATCACGATAAAACCCCAAGCATGAAGCTGGATCGGCGTTACCACTGCTTCGGCTGCGGTGCGGATGGGGATGTGATTGATTTTGCCGCCGCCCTGTATGGGCTGGGAAAGAAAGACGCCGCCGTACAACTGGCACAGGACTTCGGGCTTTCCTATGAGGACTGGAAACCGCCGGGAAAGGCAAAAAAGCCCAAGCCCCGGCAGAAATCCCCGGAGGAACAGTTTCAGGAAGCAAAGAACCGCTGCTTCCGTATCCTTGCCGATTATCTCCATCAGCTTCGGGCATGGAGAAAGGAATATGCCCCGCACTCCCCGGAGGAAGCCTTTCATCCCCGGTTTGTGGAAGCCTTACAGAAGCAAGCCCATGTGGAATATCAGCTGGATGTGCTGCTGTTCGGGGAAACAGAGGAAAAAGCGGCTTTGATTACGGACTACGGAAAGGATGTGATACAGCTTGAACAGCGAATGGCAGAGCTTGCAGCCGCAGACGCAGCAAGAACTAAAAAACACCATGAACGCCATGCAGCCGCCCCAGAGCATTGAGGAAATCAAGGCGGGGCTGGAAACTACCGAGAAAGGCGGTGTCCGTCAGAGCATACGGAACTGTCTGACCGTATTCCAGCGTGACCCGCTGCTTTCCGGGGCTATCGCATACAACATCCTGACCGACCGCAAGGACATCATAAAGCCCATCGGCTTCCACAGGGAAAGCACCGCCTTAAACGATACGGACATGAAGTATCTGCTTCTCTATCTGGAAGAAACCTACGGGCTTACCAATGAGAAAAAGATTGATAACGCCATCGGGATTGTGGCGAATGAAAACAAGTACCATCCCATCAGGGACTATTTAAGTTCCCTTGTGTGGGACGGGACAGAGCGAATCCGTTTCTGCCTGCGGCACTTTCTGGGGGCTGACGCTGACGATTACACCTATGAAGCGTTGAAGCTGTTCCTGCTGGGTGCAATCTCACGAGCCTTTCAGCCGGGGTGCAAATTTGAAATCATGCTCTGTCTGGTAGGCGGTCAGGGGGCTGGCAAGTCCACCTTCTTCCGCCTGCTGGCAGTCCGGGACGAGTGGTTCTCCGATGATTTGCGGAAGCTGGACGATGACAATGTGTACCGCAAGCTGCAAGGTCACTGGATGATCGAAATGTCGGAAATGATGGCAACCGCCAACGCCAAGAGCATTGAGGAAATCAAGTCGTTTTTAAGCCGGCAGAAAGAGGTTTACAAGATACCTTATGAAACACACCCGGCAGACCGCCCCCGTCAGTGCGTGTTTGGCGGCACTTCCAATGCCCTTGACTTCCTGCCCCTTGACCGTTCCGGCAACCGCCGCTTTATCCCCGTCATGGTGTACCCGGAGCAAGCCGAGGTTCACATTTTGGAGGACGAAGCTGCTTCCAGAGCCTATATCGAGCAGATGTGGGCAGAAGCGATGGAGATTTACCGAAGTGGCAGGTTCAAGCTGGCTTTCAGCCCTGCCATGCAGCGGTATCTCAAAGAACACCAGCGGGATTTTATGCCGGAGGACACCAAAGCCGGGATGATACAGGCGTATCTTGATAAGTACACCGGGAGCATGGTCTGTTCCAAGCAGCTCTACAAGGAAGCCTTGAACCATGCTTTTGACGAGCCGAAGCAATGGGAAATCCGGGAAATCAACGAGATTATGAACCAGTGCATTGACCGCTGGCGGTACTTCCCGAACCCAAGAATGTTTTCCGAATATGGCAGGCAAAAGGGCTGGGAGCGTGAAAACCCGGCAACCCGTCTGAAAAAACGATGGACGGTTTTGTGGAGGTCACAGAACAGATGGAGCTTCCATTCTGAAAATGACAGCCCGTTGCACCCCCTGTTGCTATCCCGTTGCCGAGCCGGTTGCCGGGGAAAATCCCGAAACTATCGGCTTTTCTCCCCTATAACAACCAAAACAACAGAAAAATAAAAGAAAAGTATAAATAGTAACCATCGCCAGATTGAGATTGTTTGCAAGGTCTTTTGAAGCCCGTTGCCGGACTTCGTTGCCGACACCCTCTGTCTGGCTATTTTCATGTATGGAGGATAACTGCCTATGGCAAAAAACAAAACAGAGATTCATGTGACCACTGTATTTGACGGGGAGCTGGACGCCACCGATGTGTTCGTCAGCCTGATTTCCCAGAAATACGGAAAAACAAATATAAAAGAATATCTTGCTAAAAAGAAAGATGTGGAGTATAATGAAGATGAGGTTCAAAAGAGCCAGATACCGTCTGGATTGTGTGGGTAAATGGCTATGATGAACGAAATGGAATACAGAACAATCGGTTCGGCACTTGCCGGAGGGTATCGTGCAGCGGTCTATTGCAGACTGTCAAAGGACGATGACCTGCAAGGCGAAAGTGCCAGTATCGCAAACCAGCGTGATATGCTGGAAAAATACTGCGAAAAGCAGGGATGGGAGGTTGTGGCAGTCTATCAGGACGATGGCTTCACAGGTCTTAATATGGAGCGTCCTGATCTACAGAGAATGTTGAGAGCCATTGAGCGCAGGCAGGTCAACCTTGTCATCACGAAAGACCTCAGCCGACTGGGGCGTAATTATCTGCAAACCGGGCATTTGATTGAGGACTTTTTCCCAAGAAACGGTGTCCGCTATATCGCCATGAATGACGGTATCGACACCCTGCGGGATAACAACGATATTGCCCCGTTCAAGAATATCCTGAACGAGATGTACAGCAAGGATATTTCCAAGAAAGTCCATTCCTCTTATCTTCTGAAAGCGCAGAAAGGACAGTTTACCGGGTGTCTTGCCCCGTTTGGGTATCGGAAAGACCCGGAGGACAAAAACCATCTGCTCATTGACGAGGAAACCGCCCCGATTGTGCGGCTGATTTTCGGATATGCCCTGAACGGTCATGGTCCGAACTATATCCGCAGACGGCTGGAGGAAGAAAAAATCCCCTGCCCCACATGGTGGAACCGGGAACGGGGGCTTCGCAATACCCGCACCAAATGGGAAAAGAAAGACCCGGAAAACGGGCGGTATATGTGGGACTTCTCCGTTATCAAAGACCTTTTGATGAATCCCGTCTACACCGGGGCGATTGCTTCCCAGAAAAAGGACTACCGTTTCAAAATCGGCACGATTGGGGAAAAGAAGCCGGAGGACTGGATTGTGGTGGAGGGACAGCATGAACCGCTGATTGACCGCATGAGCTTTGATATTGTGCAGAACAAGCTGAAATCCCGCCAGCGTCCGGGGCAGACCAATGAAATCAGCCTGTTTGCCGGACTGATAAAATGCGGCGAGTGTGGGAAGTCGCTGACGATACGCTACACAAACGCAAAACATCCCCAGCAGATTTATTCCTGCAAGACCTACAATGCCTTTGGAAAGAACCACTGCACCCAGCACCGGATTGACTATGACACCCTTTACAGCCATGTGCTGCGGAAAATCCGGGAATGTGCCAGAGCTGCCCTGATGGACGGGAAAGCGGTTGCTGACCGTCTGACCAATACCTGTGAAGCCGAGCAGCGGGAACAGCGGGAAGCAATGGAACGCTCCCTTACAAGGGACGAGGAACGGATTGAGGTTCTGGACAAAATGGTCATGCGGCTTTATGAGGATATGATTGCAGGGCGTATCAGTGAGCAGAATTTCAACACCATGCTGGCAAAGACACAGACCGAGCAGACGGAGCTTAAAGCAAAAGTGTCCGAGGGCAGAAAGCGGCTGTCTGATGAAGTCCAGCTTGCCAATGACGCAAAACAATGGGTGGAAGCCATTCAGGAATACGCCAACATCACAGAGCTGGACGCAGCCACCCTCAACCGCTTAATCAAAGAAATCGTCGTGCATGAGCGCATTGACGAAGATAAAACAAGACACATTTCTATCGAAATTCATTTTAATCTCAAACCCATCCCGGAGGTGGAACAGGTCACTGCCTGACCTGTCCCGCCGGGACGGTTCTCTTAAAAACACCATATAGATTTTTTGTACGCCGCCGCCCGCCATCGAGCAGAGTTTTACACCTAATTGGGGATAAAACAGCTTATGGCAGGCGGTGGTGTAGCCCTTATTGGAACTACACTTGTACCATTACTTTCCGGCTTATTCTAAATCAGGTTTGGATCATGGGGCAGGGAAAATCCCTGTCCAGGAGGAAAGGAGGAAATAATTGAACAGCATAATTCAGCAGATTACTGACTGGCTGAAGGGCATTCTTGTATCGGGAATCATGGACAACCTCACCAATACGTTTTCCTCTGTGAATGACCAGGTGGGACAGATCGCAACGGAAGTAGGAAAGACACCGAGTAATTTCATGCCGGCAGTCTTTAATATGGTCAGGAACCTGTCGGAATCCGTGATCATGCCGGTTGCCGGAATACTGCTCACATTCATTGCGTGTTATGAGCTGATACAGCTGATCATCAGTTATAACAATCTGGCAAGTTTTGAGACATGGTTCATCTGGAAATGGATCTTTAAGACTTTCGTGGCAGTGGAACTGATCACACACACATTTGATATCACAATGGCGGTATTTGATGTGTCGCAGAGTGTGGTGCGGCAGGCAGGAGGCATTATACAGGGAAGCACGGCAGTAGATGCCAGTACGCTGGCAACCATGCAGTCCACACTGGAGGCTATGGAGCTGGGACCGCTTTTTGCAATATTCCTACAGTCATTTATCGTGCAGTTTCTCATGTACGTACTTTCGGCAGTCATCTTTGTGATTATCAACGGACGTATGGTGGAGATCTATCTGATGGTCAGTCTGGCACCGCTCCCATTTGCAACCTTTGGAAACAGGGAACAGAGCATGATGGGCCAGAACTATATGAGAAGTCTGTTTGCACTGGGATTTCAGGGATTTTTGATCATGGTATGTGTGGGAATCTATGCAGTCCTGATCCAGTCAGTAGCATTCAGCACAGATATCATTGCTTCGTTATGGAAGGTTATGGGCTTTACGATCCTGCTGGCATTTACCTTATTTAAGACCGGAGCAGTAGCACACAGTATATTCCATGCACATTAAGGAGGCAGAGTATGGCAGCATCTTATATCAGTGTTCCAAGGGACCTGACAAAAGTAAAAAGCAAGGTGATGTTCAATCTGACAAAAAGGCAGCTGATCTGTTTTGGCATGGCGGTACTGATCGGAGTACCGTCATTTTTTCTGATGAAGACAGTAATGAAGACTAATACAGCAGCTGTCTCTTATACACATCTCCGAGCCCACGAGACACTGAGCGATCTC
>OWIN01000634.1_pt1 | contig 19293 bp, 20 predicted proteins | sample 1732771 | NCBI WGS metagenome assembly OWIN01 (sample SAMN05065752, study PRJEB22554) | human gut metagenome | biome: ENVO:2100002; feature: ENVO:00000062; material: ENVO:00002003 | host: Homo sapiens | place: USA | reverse complement strand
AGATCGCTCAGTGTCTCGTGGGCTCGGAGATGTGTATAAGAGACAGATTAATATGAGATTTTGTTATGACAAAAAAGAAAAACAAACAGATAAATTCCGATTTTCCTAAATAATATTTGGATGAAATTCCTACTTCCAAAGAGACACAAAAGAGAAACCCACCGGCATAGCCGGTGGTTCTTCTTATGCGGCCCAAGAGCCTATCTTACCAGCGGCGCGTCTACGCGCTTGCGGCCTGTTCACTTGCATCCTACTTCTTGCTACCCGTAAACGGGTCTTCAAAATTCAATGTTAATTCCTCACTCATTGCATCTTCTTTTAACTGGTTTTCTATATATCTTTCTATCACTTTCTCTTGTTTCCCCACCATACTCACATAGTATCCTCTACACCAAAACTGTCTATTCCTATACTTATACTTCATGTTTCCCCATTTCTCATATATCATTAAGCTGCTTTTCCCTTTCAAGAATCCCATAAATCCTGAGATGCTATACTTTGGCGGTATTTCTAACATCATATGTATATGATCTGGACAAGCTTCAGCCGATAATACAGTTACTCCTTTCCATTTACAAAGTTCACGTAGTATTTGCCCCTAAATATCTTCCTCCGATATTTAGGGGCAAATACTACGTGATACTTACAATCCCATTTTGTATGTGCTAAACTATGTTCATATGACATGTTGAAAAGCCTCCTTCTATTAATTAAAACTGCAGTTTACAGGCCGCAATTTTATATTAATACTTAGGAGGCTTTTTTTATATCAAAGACTCAACGCTAAAGCTCAACTGAACCCCTGGTCTAACCAGGGGTTTTCTTTTTTTTATATTCATTTGTAAAACCACTTTGAGCTATTATTGGATTTATTCTTTTTGAAATCTTTACTCAATTTTGTCCCAGTTACCCATTTTAGCAGTCTATAATCCTTGATTTAAGCCATTTTCAAAAGAATCCGCTCTTATTCCCACTCAATCGTGCTCGGCGGTTTGGATGTGATATCGTAAACCACTCTGTTCACGCCTTTGACTTCATTGCAGATTCTTCTGCTCATTTCGTCAAGGACTTCCCAGGGGAAACGGAAGTAATCGGCAGTCATACCGTCGGAACTTGTAACGGCTCTGATGCCTACGGTGTAATCGTACGTTCTTTCATCGCCCATGACGCCTACACTGCGGATTGCGGCAGGAAGTACGGCAAAGGACTGCCAGATTTCGTTATAGAGTCCTCTTTCTTTGATGACTTCTCTGACGATGGCATCCGCTTTGCGGAGAATTTCCAATCTTTCTGGGGTAATTTCACCGATGATACGGATTGCCAGTCCCGGACCGGGGAAGGGCTGGCGGTTGATAACGTCTTCGGGGAGTCCCAATTCACGTCCCAGCTGGCGGACTTCATCTTTGAAAAGCTCGCGGAGCGGTTCGATAAGTTCAAATTTCATATCTTTCGGGAGACCGCCTACATTGTGGTGGGATTTGATGGTTGCCGCCGTGGAGGTGCCGCTTTCCACCACATCGGGATAAAGCGTGCCCTGGACAAGGAATTTCACATCTTCTAATTTGCTGGCTTCTTCCTGGAAGGTATGAATAAACTCCGCACCGATGGTCTTACGTTTCTTTTCCGGTTCTGTCACACCTTTCAGAAGAGAAAGGAAATGCTGAGACGCATCTTTATGAATCAGTTTGATATTGAATTTATTCGTAAATGTGTCTACCACCTGTTCCGCTTCGCCCTGCCGGAGGAATCCGTGATCTACAAATACGCAGGTCAGTTTATCCCCAATCGCTTTATGGACAAGGACAGCGGCAACAGAAGAGTCCACACCGCCGGAAAGGGCGCAGAGGACATTATGATCGCCTACCTGCTGCCGGATATTGGCAACAGCGATGTCGATATAATTTTCCATAGACCAGCCGCCTTCACATTCGCAGATACGGAAAAGGAAATTCTTCAGCATCTGTGTACCTTCAGCGGTATGGACGACTTCCGGATGGAACTGGACGGCATAGAAACGCCTTGCCTCATCAGCCATCGCCGCGGTGGGCGTCAGTTCCGTATGTCCGATCAGGCCAAAACCGGCAGGCATATCAGTGACCGCATCGCCGTGGCTCATCCATACAGCAGTCTTTTCTGAAATGTTTTCAAAAAGCGGACAGCTTCCGTTCTTGTAAAATTCCGTATGGCCGTATTCATGTTTTTCCGGACTGGCAACCGTGCCGCCAAGGTCTTTTGCCATAAGCTGCATACCGTAGCAGATTCCCAGAATCGGTACGCCTGCCTTGAATACGCCTTCATCCAGCTGCGGGGCATTTTCCATATTTACACTGGCAGGGCCTCCGGAAAAGATAATGCCTTTCGGGTTATGGGAAAGAATTTCTTCCGCCGGCTTATTGTACGGCAGAATTTCACAATATACGCCGCATTCGCGCACTCTTCTGGCAATCAGCTGCGCATACTGCCCGCCGAAGTCGATGATGATAACAGTCTCCTGGTGTTTCATTCCATTCCTCCTGTCGGAATTGATTCAAAATCTATGTGGCAAATTCTAAATTATTCGCCATATTATACCATAAAAAGCGCTCTCCTTTACAGTATTTCCTGTAAAAATAGCGGATGTCCCCGCCATCAAAAAAGCCGTCATACCCATTTCGTGTATACGGCTTTCGTTTTTATTCGGCCTCCAGGAGAGGCAGTTCCTCAAGAAATACGATATCGTCACGCTTCGCTGCATCGCCTTCGGCAAGAATGGCAGCCTGGCAGCAGACTTGGGCGCCCGCTTTTTCCGCCAGTTCTTTCAAGGCTTTCATAGATCCGCCGGTACTGATGACATCGTCCACAAGAAGGACTTTCTTACCGCGGATCAGCGCCACATCAGAGGCAGACAGGTACAGCTTCTGTTTTCCCATCGTAGTAATAGACTCGTCTTCTACACAGATAGGATCATCCATATACGCCTTGACCGACTTTCTCGCCACCAGGTACGTCTTCTGCCCCAGATTTCTTGCCAGTTCGGCAGCAAGAGGAATCCCCTTCGTCTCCGCCGTCATGACGTATTCGCAATCTTTCGGCACTTTCGCCGCCAAATCGCGGGCCGTGTTTTCCACAATTTCCACATCACCCAAAATGACAAATCCCGCAATCGCCACCTTGTCTGAAATATTCAGTACAGGAAGATGCCTCGTACAGCCTGATACGTGAAGTTCGTAATATCTCTTAGCCATGATATGCCTCTCAAAAATACATCCTCCGCGCAGCCGTCAGATTTTGCGGGGAGGATGTATGCTTCCGGAAAATACTCCGTAGTGATTATACTATTTTCATTGGAAAAGAGCCAACTATTACAGGGATCTTATGTTACGTCGCTTTTCGAAATGATTTCCACCACCGGATGGGAAACGATGGAGACTTCCACCTGCTCGGTAATTTCCCCTTCTTCATTTTTCTGCGCATCTTCTTCCCTCTGTACGTTTCCTTTGACTTTCACTGCCGTCAGTTCCGTTTTTTCCCTTTCAAGAGGAACGGTTATCGGCGGTTCGGCAGGCGTTTCTTCCTTTCTTAATTCGTTTTTCTTTGCATCTGTCTCCGTCTCTTCCATCTCTGCCTTTACCGGCATTTCTATCGATGCGTTCTTTTTTACAGGATTTACTTCAGGTATCATGCCAGGTGATTTTATTTCCACCACTTTATCAGGCTCGGCTCGTTCCAGTTCCGGCATTTCCATGTCCGGCAATTTCACACTTTTCACGGATTTATTATTTTCCTGATTCTTTTCTTCCGTTTCCCTTTGCAGCTTTTCATATTCTTCCTGCTGCACCGTTTCCGCCGCCTTTATTTTTCTTTCCCAGAGTGCCGTAATTTGTCCCATGTACTTATCACGGCACTCTTCTTTTCCCATTTCTTCCCGAATCAGACGCACCGCTTCACTTTCCGCCCGCGCAGCTCCTTCATTCACAGCATGCCAGCCGTCTTCCATGGCAATCCATGCGCCGCCGTCTTCCGTCATGCGGAAATGGGCGGTAGATACAGTCGACACTCCTTTTTCCAACTTGAAGAAATTCACTTTTACAGCCAGGCCGTTTTTAAATAAATCTTCCACACTGATAGAAGTGAGATCCATAAACACGCCTGTATTCCCATCATTATCTATACCGCCGGTATTCAAAATCATCGGAATATTCGTATCTCCATGCAGATAAATCTCTTCCGCCGCCATGCTGCCGGACCACATCAAAAGTGCCATTAGTCCCAAAACAGCTGTCCTTACTTTTCTTCTTTTCATAGCCGCTCTCCGAAAATACAAATCCATTGCATGTTTTTCGTCTTGTGTTTATTTTAACAAATCTACGAGAATGAAAACAACTTTTCTATTTTTTAGTCTTTGAATTGTCAAGTCAATAAAAAAGAGTCCTCCTCAAAAGAAAGACTCTCCTCGCCCGTCATACGCCAAGTTCGTCAAGCAGCTCTTCCGTCGCTTCCAAAGCTTCCCTTATTTCTCCACGCAGATCCGCTTCATCAGTAAGAAAACGGACTTCGGAAAGCACGCTGATAAGGTGTGCCACCTGCGTTGTTCTGCCTATAATAATCTTCTGCGACTCCGAATAATTCTTCCAGTCATTCCCGCTCTCACTTCGGATATCGCGGATATCCTTGATTCCATCTGTCAGATAATCTGACAAATCAAGAAGGGCATCCTGTGCCTGGCGGGCTTCTCGTCTTACATCCTGCATACGGCAGCACAGCTTCTTTACCTGCTGCTGGAATTTCTGCAGCCGCCCGCTCATTTCTTTCAATGCATCCACATCACCTTCACTTTCAGAAGGAAGCACATCCAGTTCCGGAACCATAGCATACTGGTCTATGACGCCCGCACCAAAACCGATGGCATCCATACCGCCGGACAGATTCATCAGTCCCATCGCTTTGGATGACAGTGCTTCCAGTTCCCTCCAGTTTCTCCGTTCCTTATTAAAATGCTCCAATCCGGTCAGTGTGTCGCAGTCATGAAAATCAATATTTTTAATTTCAGAAAATTCTTTGGTAAATTTTTTCATATCCCCTGCCATGAGAGTGATACGGACACGGTCCAGTTCTCCCAATTCATCTTCCGCACGTACTTTTGCACGGTATATCCTTTTTGCCGCCCGCTTTTTCGCACGCTCAATCTCTTCATTAATGCTTTGCGGATGTCCGCCTTTACCGCTGATCGTATTGGAAATCATGCGCAGTATAAATGCGATAGACATATTGCCTCCCTGTTTATAAAAATAACTACATGCATAAAGTATAGCATACTTATAGAAAAGAATTTATGCAAAACTGTATTTCCCCATAATAAAACTGACCTCCTCAAATCAGTTTTTATCTAACTTTTGGTGGTCAGTTCGTCAGGCAATCTTAATTATCATGCATCACGTTTCAGGAGTTCATCCTGCGCTTTTTTTATCGCGCTGCGGCTCTGTTCATCCACATGTCCCGCGCCATCCATCAGATTCCGGAAAAGAAGCGTAATAAGCTGGGCTACCTGTATCGCTCTTCCGATCTGCATCTTCTGCGCCAAAGTATAAAGTTTCCAGTCACCGCCGGACTGCATCTGGATCCGCTCCAGGCTGTCTACGCCATCAGCAAAGTAATCAGCGAGATCATTCAGCGCGTCCCCTCTTTCACGGGCACACTCGGTAATATCCAGCAGGCGGGAACAAACTTCACGGACAGAATCCTGAAAAGCATGCAGCTTTTTAATCATCTGCAGGCAATATTCCTTATCACCCGCATTGAACTTCCTATTATCAATTTCAATGGGTGCCACATCCGTATATGTTTCCAACACGCCGAATCCGAGAGACATGGGCGTGTACGCCGTAGAGCTGACCGCCGACATATGCTCGATCTTCTCAGCCATTTCCATGACTTCATGAATCCGGTTTCCATCTTCTAGAAAATCTTCAATGCCAATCAGCCCCCGGCAGTCCTCCAAGTTCAAATTGCGGATTTTACCGAGAGACTTGGTAAAACGCCTCATATTGTCATTGGCCGCCGCCACTTTTGCCTTATCCATCTCCCCAAGCTCGTACTGTGCCCGTTCCCGAAGCCGGGCAATACGTCTCCTTGATCGGCGCACCGCTTTCTGCAGTTCTCCGTTCATATCAGGAATTACGCCATACTTCTCTGCATCGCCTTTTACCACAGCTTCCAGAATCTGAAATATATACGTGATGGTCATCTGACATCTCCCTCTGCCGTTCTCTGGCAACGATTATTTTTAATATTATACCATGTTTTAAAGGACAAAACCGTCCGCTTATCTATGATTTCGGGCAAAACCCATAATAAAATTTATATATAATATCTTACTTGAGAAGTTTATACACCTCTTTGGAATACCTTTTATTTCAGCCCAGGTGTTTATTCTGATACAGCGGGTGCCTTTACCCTTTTTATTATTTAGACAGCACGATAATGAGGCTGGCAGCAAAAAGGAATTACAGCCTAGGATTTGCAGGGTACCGCAATTTTACCTGTTCCGGAAAAGAACCTCTGATCAGATTCCTTTTTATTTTAATTATTGAATAATGAAAACAAAAAACAGGATACCCATAAAAATATCCTGCCTCATAATTCATGGCGGAGCGGGGGGGATTCGAACCCCCGCACGGGAGACCCGTCTAACGATTTAGCAAACCGTCCTCTTCAGCCACTTGAGTACCGCTCCGCATAACTGACTTATGTAGAATACACTATCATATACTAAATTGTCAAGCTGTTATTGCCTTTTACAGCATCGAGGAACGGAGCTCTTCGCCGCTCTTTTCGCTAAGGTATGCCGGCGGTATATCAAACACCGTTTTACATCCTGTCTGTCCTTCTCTGGCCATACGCGCGGCAGCTCTCGCATAAGCTGCCATGACATGCGTAGTGAATTCCGGATTCGAATCCAATTTCAGACTGAATTCAATTATATGCTTATGTTCTTTCTCTTTCCCCGTATTTCCGCTGCGGAAAACGAAACCGCCATGCGCCAGCCCCTGATGGTTCCTATCAAATTCTTCTTCCGAAATGAAATGAACCACTGTATGATAGTCGGCGAAATAGTTCGGCATCGTCTTGATTTGTTTTTCCACATATGCCGCGTCAGCACCATCTTCCAAAACGACGAAACATTCACGGATATGTTTCTCTCTTGTGGTAAGCTCCGGATTTTCCCCGTTCCTTACGGCACGCATGGCGCTTTCCACGGGGCAGGTATACTGCTTGGCGTTCTTCACGCCTTTAATGCGGCGGATGGCATCGGAATGCCCCTGAGAAACGCCTTTTCCCCAGAAAGTGTAATCTTTCCCGTCGGGAAGAATCACATTCCCATAAAGCCGAGAGAGAGAAAAAAGTCCCGGATCCCAGCCGACGGAAATAATGGCAATCTTTCCATTTTCTTTTGCAGACCGATCGACAGCGGCAAAATGGGCGGGCACCTTAGCATGGGTATCAAACGTATCTACCACGTTGAACATTTTCGCATAGAACGGTGTCTGCTGCGGCAGGTCAGTAGCGCTTCCCCCGCAGAGGAGAAGTACGTCAATCTTATCTTTCCATGCTTCTATTTCTGAGACGGAAATGACCGGCACATTTTCAGAAAGAATCTTTACCTGCGAAGGATCCCGTCTTGTAAAGACCGCTGCCAGTTCCATATCCGGATTATCCCGGAGCGCCGTTTCTACACCGCGCCCTATATTTCCATACCCTAAAATTCCAATCTTTATATTCATACTGTTTCTCCTTTCATCCTGCTGCGTTTACGTATCTTAAATCATACGCTTAATTTACCACTTTTTATGCATGATGGAAAGTAATGATTTTTCATTTTATATTGAGTTTTTTGGATAAAAAAAGACTGCCATGAACAGCAGCTGATTCCGGCAGGAAATATCTATTCTTCCTTTTCTGTTTTTTCAAAACGGTATTTTTGTTTCACATCAGGATATTTCACCCGGTCCACTTCGCTCATGAACATATCCAGCGGTCGGAGATAGTCTTCGTACGTACCGTAAAGCGCTTTATAAACCACATACATTTCCCCCGTTTCCGTATGACGAGCTGCGGCAATGATAAGATAACAATTCCCTTTAAAGTGCCGCCACACTTCTCCTGCCTTCGGCATTTCTCTTTCCATGTTTTCCCCTCTAATGTTCTTTTGTAATTTCATAGCGCTTTCCATCAGTGGTAAGAGTAATCGTCCCCTGCCTGTCCGTCCGATAAACATCTATCCCCCATTTTTCCAACCGCTTCATCGTCTGCCTTGAGGGATGCCCGTAATTATTACCGGCGCCGCAGGAAATAAAAACCGCTTTCGGTGAAACGGCACGGAGAAATTCTTCCGTAGAAGACGTCTTGCTTCCGTGATGTCCCGCTTTGAGGACAACACTCTTTACGTCAGCGCCGCTTTTCAAAATAGATGCTTCCTCTTCCGCTTCCGCATCTCCTGTAAAAAGCATCGTAAAATTACCATATTTCAGCAGCCCCACGATACTTTCATTATTCTGACGCGAATTTTCTCCGCGGGCATTGCTTTTTTCCAAAGGTCCTACAACTGTAAAAGGAACGCCGTCCAGCAATTGTATTTTTTCACCGCCCCGCAGTGTCCTGCGAGGAATTTTCCTTTTATCCAGTATCTTTCGATACGTTTTGTACGTGGAAAGGGAGGTCGGCACCCCATTATCATAAACCTGCCTTATTTCCGCATTGGCAAAAACAGAAAACATGCCGCCTATATGATCTCCATGGGGATGCGTGATAATAACGGTATCCACCTTTTTCACGCCGTACTTCCTGAGATACTCCGCCATCCGAGGACGATGCTCCACATCTCCCGTATCAATAAGCGCAAACTTTCCATTTCTTTCAATAAGGATGGCGTCTCCCTGTCCGATATCAAGCATGCGGATAATCAGAGGCGCATCGGCTGCTGTTCCACTCCCGCTGCCAAAGACATCAAACCCGCAGCCTGTCCCTGCAAAGACACAAAGGCTGATAAGGAGACAAAGGAAATACTTTATAAAGCGCTTCATCCTTCAATGACCTTTTTACGCGCCAAAGGAATCATGCGGGCCACATCGCTTGCCGTATACCCCACCGGCATCTTTTCGGCAAGCAGGTCTCCCGCCAGTCCATGAAGGTATACGCCTGCCACAGCAGCCTCTTCGGCAGAAAGTCCCTGTCCGATAAAGGCGGCAATGATGCCGGTCAGAGTATCTCCCATACCGCCTGTGGCCATGCCCGGATTCCCCGTGGAATTCACCCATGCCCTGCCGTCCGGTACGGCAATAACCGTAGGCGCTCCTTTCAGCACAAGCACCACATGGTTTTCCTTAGCATACCGGATCGCTTCATCGATCCTGCCGGCTTCTACATCTTTTGCGGTAAGTCCGGTAAGGAAAGCAAATTCTCCCACGTGGGGCGTCAGAACCACATCAGCAGGGCAGTTTCTCAGATTGATTTTTTGATGGCCGACAGCAAAGAGCGCGTCCGCATCCACAACCATGGTCTTACGGCAGTGCTCCAGCATATCCGCCACAAAGGTCTGCGTTCTTTCGTTCCGCCCCAGACCCGGTCCCAACGCGACAACGTCATACATCCCGGTCTGCTTCACTGCCTTATCTGACATATCCTCGGTAAAGCAAGGGGCATCCCCGCAGGAAGAAACTATCACTTCCGGAATTTTCCCTGCCAGCTGGAAAGCAGCATTCCCTACGGAAGCAAGGGCAATCTTTCCTCCGCCACCGTAAAGCGCCCCCTGTGCTGCCAGCAGACCCGCGCCCGCCATCCCTTCCGAACCGGCAAAAATGCCTATAAATCCATTTGTTCCCTTATGGGCGGCAAAACTCCGCACAGGAAGAAATTCATAAATATCTTTTTCTTCCACCAGCTTTACAGGAAAATGTTCCCTGGCGCCGTTTGGGATGCCGATGGGTGAATACAAGACGGTTCCTGCATATCCATTTCCCGGATAAAGGACATGCCCCCGCTTTACGGAGCCTAACGCCACCGTGTAATCGGCATTCACCACCGCCCCCGCCGCACAGCCGCTGTCGGAAAACATGCCGCTGGGAACATCTACGGAAACAATAACCGCTTCCGAATCATTCATGGCCGTAATAAGCTCCGCCGTGCTTCCTTTCACATGATGTTTCAGACCCGTGCCGATGAGCGCGTCTACAATAATATCCGCACCTGCCAGATATTCCTTTGCGTCATCCGCGCCTGCAACGGAAATCACGGGAATTCCCATTTTAGCCGCTATATTTTTATACAATAAAGAATTCTCTCCCATATGGGATGCATCCCCCATGACAAGAACGGCTACATCAGCACCTTCGGAAAGAGCGTACCGTGCCGTGACGAATCCGTCGCCCCCGTTATTTCCGCTGCCGCAGACGATGACCACCCGCGCGTCTTCCCAGGATATTTTTTCTTTCATAAGCTGCACCACGGAAGCGCCGGCGTTTTCCATAAGCACCGACTCCGGCAGCCCGTATTCTGTCATGGCGCGTTGATCCAAAAGTCTTGATTCCTCAGATGTTGTCAGTATCATGATTTTGCCTCCATCACAACAACAGCAATAGACATACCGTCTTCATGGGAAATGGAAACGGACATATCCGTGATTCCCAATTTCTCCGCCCGCTTTTCAAAATTCCCCTGCAAGTGGAGAACAGGCGCCCCCCACTTTGTCCATGACAGGTACGCATCGCCAAAACCTGAACCGAGGATGCCTATCCCCAGTGCTTTCCCTGCTGCTTCCCGCGCTGCCCAGAGCGCCGCGTAAGAATAAGCCTTATTTTTTCCTTTTGACTCACAGTGCGCCCGTTCTTCCTCCGTAAACATTTTTTCAAGGCGGGACGGAAATTTTTCACAAATCCGTTCCCAGCGTGCCGCTTTCACCATATCTACACCGACATACATAGGCTGCTCCTTTTCCTTTGCTCTTTCCATAAACCGATCTGAAGGAAATATGTTTATTCCGGCATTTCCTTTATTTTAACGAATAGCCTGCTTTTACACAAACCGACGGCATTATAAAAGATTTCTTGCCACAGAAAGCGAAACATGGTAAAATAACACGGTATGAATGACACAGACGGGAGGTGAAACAATTGCCGCAAATAAAATCCAACATAAAGACCATGAAAACTGACGCAAAGAAGAGAGCTGCTCATGCCGCTGTCCGTTCCCGGATCCATGGTGCTGTCAAGAAAGCTGTAGCTGCTGCCACAACCGACCAGAAGGACATCGCCCTTCGCGAAGCGCAGAGCGTTATCGATACCGCTGCGCGGAAAGGCATTATCCATAAAAATGCTGCCGCTCGTAAAAAATCCCGTCTGAATGCAAGCGTCAATGCTGCCATCGCTGCTGACAGCGCAGCAAAGTAATCATCTGACGGAAAAGGCGAAGACCCGTGTCCTCGTCTTTTTTTATTGCCACTTTTCATGTGCCGGGCAAATACACGCTGCGCATAAAATTTCCTGCCTGCAGAAACAGGCATAGGTGGATATCAAATGACCGGATCAGTAAAACTAACCAAAAATATCCGCCCATATAAACACAGATAAAAGCGCCATTCCCATCAAATACAGAAACAGCGCTTTTCTTTTCTATTTTCTTTTTTTCAAACGCTTCAACCCTTTATCGGCAATATCATGACGGTACTGCATACCCCGCCAGCTGATTTTTGAAACACCTTCATAGGCCTTGTCCCGCGCTTCTTTCAATGTCGGCGCGACAGCCGCCACATTCAGCACACGGCCGCCATTAACAAAGTACCTGCCTTTTTTCTTCATACTGCCCGCATGGAACACGAGGCAGCCGGTCTTTTTTGCTTCCTCCAGCCCTGATATCTCCTCTCCCGAGGAATGGGTGGCGGGATATCCTTCCGATGCCAGGACGACATCCACAGCACAAGCGTTTTTCCATTCCACCTTTTCCTTTTTCAAGGTTCCTTTCGTGCAGGCAAGCATGATCTTTGCAAGATCGCTTTCAAGAAGCGGCAGAACGGCTTCCGTCTCAGGATCTCCAAATCGGCAGTTAAATTCCACCACTTTGGGTCCGTCTTTTGTAATCATCAATCCGGCATAAAGGCAGCCTTTAAACAGGCAGCCTTCTTTTTTCATTGCTTTGACAGCAGGCAGCAGAATGGTATCATAAACGATTTTGTCCAATTCTTTCGTCATGACCGGAGCGGGAGCATAAGCCCCCATGCCGCCGGTATTCGCTCCCATATCCCCGTCGCTGATGCGTTTATGATCTTGTGCGGAAATCATAGGAACGATGGTATTTCCGTCAGTGAAGCAGAGAACGCTCGCCTCTTCCCCTTCCATAAATTCTTCAATCACCACGGATTCTCCCGCGCTGCCAAAGGTTTTTCCTTCCAGCATCCCGCGGACCGCCTGAACAGCCTGCTCTTCGGTTTCGGCAATGACAACGCCCTTCCCCGACGCCAGTCCGTCTGCCTTGATGACAAGGGGATATTTCTTTCGTTTTTTGATATAAGAAACGGCCTTTTCTTCATCGGTAAATGTTTCATAAACAGCTGTAGGGATCTTATACTTTTTCATCAGATTTTTGGCGAAACTTTTCGAACCTTCAATCTGCGCTGCCGCCGCTGACGGTCCGAAGAAAGCCATTCCCTTTTCGGCAAACTTGTCGGCCAGACCTTCCGTCAGCACAGTCTCGGGACCGGCAACGGCGAGATCCACTTCCATCAGACGGGCGAAATCCAGAATATCTTCCGTTCCTTTTACCGGAATTAAATGTGCCACATCTGTCATTCCATCGTTTCCGGGAATGACGTACACTTCTTTTACAGACGGACTGTGTGCCAGTTTCCAGAGCAGCGCATGTTCCCTGCCGCCGCTTCCAATCACTAATACTTTCAAAGCTCCTCCAATCTCAGCTATGGCGGAAATGCCGATGTCCGGTAAATACCATAGCTATACCATACTTATTTGCCATATCGATAGATTCCTGGTCGCGTATAGAACCGCCAGGCTGAATGACAGCGGTAATTCCTGCTTTCCCTGCTGCTTCAATTGTATCCCCAAAAGGGAAGAACGCGTCAGACGCCATGATGGAACCTTTACACTTTTCTCCCGCTTCGGCAATGGCAATATCCGCCGCACCTACGCGATTCATCTGTCCCGCACCCACGCCGTAAGTGATATCCTTACCGGTCAGCACGATGGCGTTGGACTTAACGTGCTTTACAATCTTCCATCCGAATTCCAGTGCCTGCCACTCTTCTTCCGTCGGCGCTCTTTCCGTAATGCAAGTACAATCTGCTCTCGTTTCGGAGCTGTCATCCGGTGTCTGCACGAGAAGTCCGCCGGAAACTTTATGAAGCTGCAGTTCTTTTTCTTCCGTATCTGCCACTTCTACAAGGCGAATGTTTTTCTTCGCAGATAAAATATCGACAGCTTCCTGTGAAAACTTTGGAGCCATAATAACTTCAAAGAAAATCGGTTTCATTTCTTCTGCTGTTTCTTTGTCGCATTCCCTGTTCATCGCCACAATGCCGCCGAATGCAGATTTGCTGTCTGCCGCAAATGCCCGCTTAAACGCGTCGAGGGCACTCGTACCAAGAGCGGTACCGCAGGGATTCGTATGCTTTACAACCACACAGGCGGGAGTATCTTTCCATTCGCAGGCAAGATCCCATGCCGCTTCCATATCCACAATATTATTATATGATAATTCTTTTCCATGCAGCTGCCTGGCGGAAGCAATGCCGCCTTTCGCTTCCGGATCTCTGTAAAAGGCTGCTTTCTGATGCGGGTTTTCACCATAGCGGAGATTCTGGATCTTTACATAAGCCTTGGCAAAGATATCCGGCAGCCCTTCTCCGCCGCCATTTATTTCTTTTGTCATGTAATCGGCAATGGCGCAGTCATACAGTCCTGTATGGAGAAAAGCTTTTCTTGACAAATCAAAGCGGAACTCTTCCGTCAGCCTGTCTTCCCGGATCCGTTCCAACACTTCTCCGTACTGCGCGGGATCAACGACAATCGTGACATACTTATAATTCTTTGCTGCCGCACGTACCATGGAAGGGCCGCCGATATCAATATTTTCAACAGCTTCCGCCCGTGTGACACCAGGTCTCACTATCGTTTCACGGAAAGGATATAAATTGACGGCCACCAGATCGATACCGGTAATCCCATGTTCTTCCAGAGCTTTTACATGGGCGGGATTGTCACGGACTGCCAGAATACCGCCGTGTATTTTCGGATGAAGCGTCTTTACTCTGCCGTCCATCATTTCCGGAAAACCGGTAACCTCGGAAACGGACATGACCGGAATTCCCGCATCAGCAATAGATTTCATCGTGCCGCCGGTGGAAATGATTTCCACTCCCAGTTCATGAAGGCCTTTCGCAAATTCCACGATGCCGGTCTTGTCAGATACACTGATCAATGCTCTTTTAACTGCCATTTTCATTCCTCCTCGTGCATGCCTGTCACTGTGTGACCCGCTATATGAAGTTTATCTTCGCAATAGGCTTTCACTGCGCGGACATAGGCTGGATGTTCTTCTGCCAATATACGTGCGGAAAGCGTTTCTTCCGTATCATGATCATAGACCGGCACTGCCACCTGCGTGATAATTGGGCCGTCATCAAGCCCTGTTCCCACAAAATGGACAGTACATCCCGCCACTTTTACCCCCGCCTCTATCGCCTGCCGCTGTGCGTGGAGTCCGCGAAAACTGGGCAGCAGGGCGGGATGGATATTGATAATGCGGTTTTCAAAAGCCTTTATCAAATTTTCGCCACAGATACGCATATATCCTGCCAGACAGATCAGATCGGGTGCGTACGATTTCGCCGCTTCCAAGATCTTCTCATTATAGTCAGCTTTATCTCTGCATGTCTTCATTTCAATGACCGTTGCAGGCACCTTCCATCTTTCCGCCCGCTGAAGAACCGGCGCGTCTTGATGGTCGCAGATGACGCCTACAATCGTCCCTTTAATTGTTCCGTTCATGGCGGCCTCATGAAGAGCCTCCGCATTGGAGCCGCGGCCCGAAGCAAATATCAGTATGCGCTTATTCATGGAAAAGCCCGCCTGTCACAACGACATCCCGATCACCTTCAGTGATTGTGCCGACTTCATAAACAGCTTCGCCGATGTTTTTTAATATTTTTTTCGCCTTTTCCGCTTCTTCACGGCTCAAAATGAGGAGCATCCCCAGTCCGCAGTTAAAGGTGCGGTACATTTCACGGGGTTCTACACCGCCCTGCGCTTTGATGAAAGGAAAAATCGGAAGAAGCGGCCATTTATCCGCATCAAGGACAGCTCTTGTTCCTTCCGGAAGGACACGGGGGATGTTGTCATAGAAACCGCCGCCTGTAATATGGACAAGCCCCTTCATATCGGTGCCTTTTAATACAGGAAGGACCGGTTTCGGATAAAGTCTTGTCGGAGTAAGTACGACTTCCCCGAGAGGCTTGTCAAACCCTTCATAAGTTTCTTTTAAATCTAAATGATTGTCGGAGATAACGCGGCGTACCAGGGAATAACCGTTAGAATGGATACCTGTGGAAGGCAGCCCGAGGATAATGTCACCAGCCGTAATTTTTTCACCGGTAATCAAGTTTTTTCTGTCTACGATTCCTACCGCAAACCCCGCCACGTCATAGTCGCCTGCCGCATAAAAGCCTGCCATTTCCGCCGTTTCCCCGCCAAGAAGCGCGCACCCCGATTCAATGCAGGCGGCAGCCACCCCTTTGACAATCTCCGCCATCAGTTCCGGATCCATTTTTCCCGTCGCGATGTAATCCAGAAAGAAAAGCGGGCGCGCCCCCTGTACGAGAACATCATTAACACTCATCGCCACGCAGTCCTGCCCGATGGTATGATGTATCCCCATTTCAATGGCAAGACGCAGTTTCGTCCCTACACCGTCCGTGCCTGAAACAAGGATGGGATCTTCAGACAATTCGTCTTTCAGGCGGAACAGGCCGCCAAAGCCGCCCAGATCCCCCAGCACTCCTCTTGTATAGGTCGCCTGCACAGATTTTTTAATCAGTTCCACTTCTCTTTCTCCGGCGTCGATGTCCACGCCCGCTTCCGCGTAAGTCAGCCCCTTTTTCTTTTCGTCCATATGTCTCTCCTTATTCTTTCATACCGTCGAGTCCGCCGCCCGGCACCGGTTCGGGATAATTACCGTCAAAGCAGGCAAAACACATATCTTTGGCCCGTATGCGGGAAATGGATTCCGCCAGTCCTTTTTGCGACAGATAGTGCAGCTTATCGGCGCCAATCATTTTGCAGATTTCTTCTTCCGAATGGCTCGCGGCGACCAGCTGCCTCCGCTGTGCCGTATCAATGCCGAAGAAACAAGGGAATCTGACAGGAGGCGAACTGATGCACATTTTTATTTCCTTTGCGCCTGCATTCTGCAGCAAACGGATAATGATACCGCTTGTTGTTCCGCGGACAATGGAGTCGTCCACAAGGATGATTCGTTTCCCCTTTACATTCATGACAATCGGATTCAGCTTCATCCGTACCGCCCGTTCCCTCTGTTTCTGCCCGGGCTGGATAAAAGTACGCCCCATGTACTTGTTTTTCAAAAGTCCTTCCACATAAGGAATGCCTGACGCATGGGAATACCCTAATGCTGCCACATTGCCCGAATCGGGGACGCTCATGACAACATCACCTTCATAATGCGTTTCTTCCCATAAATGGCGGCCCATAGACAGGCGTGCTTCATAGATATCCTGTCCGTTCATCACGGAATCGGGACGGGCAAAATAAATATACTCAAAGGCGCAGATCCCGAGGCGGGGCGCCTTTTTTCCATACATCGTACTATGGACGCCGTCATCATCAATTCTTACAATTTCTCCGGGAAGGATATCGCGGACAAATTCCGCGTCAATCGCATCAAGAGCAGGCGTTTCCGAACAAAGTACATAACCGCTTTCTGTCTTGCCCAGCGCCATCGGACGATAGCCGAAGGGATCCCGGAATCCGTAAACTGCCTGATTGGTACACGCCACGACGGCATATGCGCCGCGGATTTCATCCATGACGCCCTTAATCCTGTCCTCCATCACGGCTGTTCCCGCATGGGCAAGGAGTTTGATAATGATCTCCGTATCCATGGTAGTCTGGAAGGTAGATCCGCTTTGAAGGAGTCGGTTTCTGAGAACTTTTGTATTCACCAGATTCCCGTTGTGGGCAAGAGCCAAAGGCCCTTCCGCACCTTCCAGCTGCAGCGGCTGGATATTGCTCGGAATGGAAGATCCCGTCGTGCTGTACCGCACATGGCCGATGCCTATGAAACCTTCTTTTTCAGGAAGTTTGCGGAAGACTTCCGTGACAAGACCCATGCCGCGGAATGTTTCCATCGTATGCCCGTCGCTGACAGTTATTCCCGCGCTTTCCTGCCCGCGGTGCTGCAAAGAAAAAATCCCGTAATATGTTTCAAGAGCAGCAGGCCGGTTTCTGTCATAGATGGCAAAAACCCCGCATTCTTCATGAAACTTGTCATCGCAGGCAGCCATATTCCCGTCATCCACTTTCAGAATTTTTCTCCCGTGAGAAGTTCGTAGGCTTCCACATACTTGCCGATCGTCTTGTCAATGATTTCCTGCGGCAGCACATCCCCCGGATTCTCTTTCAGGTAGTCGCGGACAAACTGTTTGTCATAAGACGGCTGCCCTTTCCCCGGTGCGTAACCGTCCAGCGGCCAGAAGCGTGAATTGTCAGGCGTCAGCATTTCATCACCGAGAACGATATTTCCTTCCTTATCCAGACCGAATTCAAACTTAGTGTCCGCAATGATGATGCCTTTAGACAGCGCGTAATCGGCGCATTTCCTGTACAGAGCAAGTGTTAAGTCACGAAGCCTTTCCATGTATTCCTTCCCTTTTCCCGGGAAGGTCTTTTCAATCCATTCCGCCCCTTCTTCCATGGAAATATTCATGTCATGCTCACCGACAGGCGCTTTGGTAGAAGGAGTGAAAATCGCTTCAGGGAGCTTTTCACATTCCTCAAGCCCTTCCGGCAGACGGATACCGCAGATGGTACCGTCTTTTTTGTAGCTTTCCCAGCCGGAGCCTGTGATGTATCCGCGAACAATGCATTCTACAGGAATCATCTCCAGCTTTTGGGTTTTCATGCTGTTTCCATCAAATTCGGGTTTTCGGAAAAACGCAGGCATATCCGCTGCGTCAATGGAAATCATATGGTTCGGCACCACGTCTTTTGTAAAATCAAACCAAAACTTGGACATCTTGTTCAGCACTTCACCTTTTTTGGGAATCGGATTTTCCAAAATATTATCGAATGCGGAAATGCGGTCAGTGCAAACCATGATAAGGCTGTCGCCCAAATCATACAATTCACGAACTTTCCCCGATTTAAAAGGCTTATATTCTTTCATCATACCCTCCCTGTCCCCTATATAATTATTTCAATTCTTTCTGTAACTTTTCATCTTTACGATAAATTTCAGCAGCCATTTCTTCACGGTATTCTTTATATTTTCTATAAAGATCTCTATCTGCTGCCGCGCCGATTTCCACTGCCAGGTACGCCGCATTTTTAGCGCCGTCAATCGCCACTGTCGCCACAGGAATCCCCGACGGCATCTGGACAATGGAAAATAAAGCATCCATGCCGTCCAGCCTGGCTCCTGACAACGGTACACCGATAACAGGACGAAGTGTCATAGAAGCCACTACGCCAGGAAGCGCTGCCGCCATACCCGCGCCGGCAATAAAGCAGGCTGCCCCCTTTTCTTCCTGTGCCAGAATAAATTCTTCCAGCTTCTTAGGTGTACGATGGGCAGATGCGATCGCCATATCATATGTCACGCCGAAACCGCTTAAAACTTCTGCGGCTTTCTTCATGACCGGCAGATCGGAATCACTGCCCATGACAATACCTACATGCATAGTTCCCTCCTTGAACAAAAATAAAAGCCCCCTGCTTCCCATAACAAGCAGTGAGCCTATTGCACAATACTAAAATGACAGTCATAAATAAAAAAGGCATTCTCTTCCCGTTTGTCCAAAACGCAACCGGAATCAAGAAACCTGCCCATTTTTCCTCCTTTAATAAGAAAAGCCCGCCATAACCACACGGGTTCCGCTTACAATAGATTGTGACTGTATCTTTACATATTTTAATATTTCCATATTGCCTTGTCAATGAAAGTTAATCTGATAAATTACTGATTTTATAAGCTGTCTCTTATACACATCTCCGAGCCCACGAGACACTGAGCGATCTC
>OWIN01000607.1_pt1 | contig 19819 bp, 10 predicted proteins | sample 1732771 | NCBI WGS metagenome assembly OWIN01 (sample SAMN05065752, study PRJEB22554) | human gut metagenome | biome: ENVO:2100002; feature: ENVO:00000062; material: ENVO:00002003 | host: Homo sapiens | place: USA | reverse complement strand
CGAGATCGCTCAGTGTCTCGTGGGCTCGGAGATGTGTATAAGAGACAGGTCCTGGAAGTTCTCGATGAAAATATCTTCTTCTGTGATTGCATTGCCTGTTTTCAAGTTGATCACGTGATTGTTGTAGGCATGCGAACCGTGTGCACCGCCTGTATAGTTTTCGAAACTTACAGTATAGCTCAGAATGTCATTCTGGTTGTAGACGATTTCATCCGATGACATTTCGAAATAAGAGAACCAGGCTCCGACCGGCAGATCGTCCTTCTTTTCCAACTCTGCCTTGAAATCGGCTTCCAGTTCTTTATAGTTGTTCAGATAGTCTTCCGTGTACTTGGCGACCGCCTCTTCTGGAGACAGGTTCTCATAATTCTCGCCGAAGTAGGAGAGGACAAAGTCATTCTGTATCTTTTTCAGAATCTCTTTATCGGAAAATTTGGCAGGATAGGTGAAGTTCAATTGCAGGTTGCAATTGGGATTATCGGGATTATTCAGCAGATGATAGGTCCTATCCACCCGGATAGAATCGAATTTAATATCATTATCGGCCGTTTGCTTCGTGTTGGTATTGCAACCGGTTACGAACATTCCTAAAAAGAAAAGCGCTATCAGGCTTTTACTAATTTGTGTACTCATCGGAATCATAGATTTTAGATAATACTTTTAGATGCAAATGTAAGCTATTATCTTGTAATAAACGAATGGCTGGTTTCTTTTTTCAGCCTCGGAGGCATCAAAAGGGTGAGGAGATAGCAGTGCTGGTGTTGTTTCCTGCCTATGTAACGGTCGTTCCCTACCTATGAAACTACTGTTTCCTGCCCATGAAACGGGAGTACCATGCCAGTGGAACTCTTGTGCCAATAAAATGTAACAGGCTTGGCACTGCGTTCTGGCTTATCATCCGGAAAAGGAATTCTGCTTGGCGAAGGTTGAGTTGTAATAAATGTTTTAAACGAAAATAAACGCTAATTAGGCAACCTTTTGAGAAAAAGGTTGCCTAATTCTATTTGTGAAACGAACAAATCCCCTATATTTGCAGAGTGTGTACGCACACCTCTTTGAACCATGTAAAAAATAACAGGTAACAAATGGCTTATTCTAACTATTATGCGGCTTCTGGGCTTTTCCATGGATCTATGTCGTCGGTAATGGGAACGCAGTTTGACATCTTGATGGTCGGCAGTGATCCCCGCCTTCTTGGTACGGTCTGGGAAAAGGTCGAATCGGAAGTGCAGCGATTAGATAAAATGCTGAACCGGTTCGATCCGGAGAGTGAGGTTTCATTTGTTAACCGGGAAGCCGGGCACTACCCGGTGACGGTGGGGGAAGAGCTTTGGAATATATTGTTGAACTGCAAGCGTTACAATGAGCTGACGGAAGGATATTTCGATATAACTTTGCAGGGATTCGACCAGGTATTGCTGACGGAAGAAGATAAAAGCATTTTTTTCTTTTCTGAATCTTTACACATTGATCTCGGCGGGTACGGGAAAGGATATGCGCTTGCTAAAATACGGGAACTGTTGGAAGAAAACGGGATTGGTAAGGCGCTTGTCAATTTCGGAAATAGTTCGGTTCTGGCGGTCGGTACGCATCCGTGCGGCGAATATTGGCCGGTGGGTCTTGACAATCCGTTTACGAAAGAGCGGATTGCCGATTTGAAGTTGAGTGATAGTTCGTTATCGATATCGGGAAATATGCCTTCCCATCCGCGCCATATCGTGAACCCGCATACGGGAACATTCGTGGAGGATAAGAAAATGGTGTCGGTGGTGGCGAAAGATCCGGTGGTGGCGGAGATTCTGACAACTGCCTTTATGATCTGCGGCGACGAGCGTGTTCCGGTAATCGCGTCTCAATTTGATATTTATGAAAAACATGTATATAAGTTATGAAAAATGATGAGAATTCAGTCAATTTAAGCCGGCGGGACTTCTTTAAGGAGTTGGGAATGATTGGTGGAGGCGGTGTGCTGCTTTCCGCGTTTCCCTGGTTGCAGTCCTGTAGTGCCGACGATAAGGTGCAGATCGCAAAGGAGAAAGTGCGGATCGGATTTATTGGTACAGGTTCGCGCGGACAGTACCACTTGAATAACCTGAAGACGATTCCGTATGCCGATGTGGTTGCCTTGTGTGATAATTATCCTCCCCACCTGAAAGAGGCTTCGGCTCTCTATCCGAAAGCCAAGACATATGACGATTACCGGAAGCTTTTGGATGATAGAGATATACAAGCTGTCATGATCGCCACTCCGCTGTACGAACATGCGCATATCACAATAGACGCCTTGCATGCCGGAAAGCATGTCTTCTGCGAGAAATCGATGGCGATGACGTGTGCTGACTGTCTGGATATGTATAATGTGTTTAAGGAATCCGGCAAGGTGATGTTTATCGGCCAGCAGCGCTTGTATGATCCGAAATATATAAAGGCGATGGAAATGATCCATGCCGGCTTGTTGGGAGAGATAAATTCGATACGGGCGTATTGGTTCCGTAATAACGACTGGCGCCGTCCGGTCCCTTCTCCCGATTTGGAACGTAAGATCAACTGGCGTTTATATAAGGAATATTCATGCGGCTTGGTAACAGAATTGGCAACTCATCAGCTGCAGGTTGGAAACTGGGCGCTCCGGATGCTTCCCGAAAAGGTGGCCGGCATGGGGGATATCGTCTATTGGAAGGATGGTCGCGAAGTGTATGACAGTATCAATTTGATTTACCATTATCCGAACGGCGTGAAGATGACCTATGAGTCAATGATTGCCAACAAGTTTTATGGCCTTGAAGAAGAGATTATGGGAAGCAAGGGCACGATGGAACCGGAAAAAGGTAAATATTATTTTGAAGATGTCGAACCTGCTCCTGGTATCATGCAGTTGATCAACCAGATTGAACATAAGATCTTCGATAATGTTTCATTTGCCGGTCCGAGCTGGGTTCCTGAAACTGCATCGGTAAACAAGGGACATCTGATCATGGACAATGTCACAACGATCAGTGGACAGTCATCGGTAGGAGCTGCTGGCGACGGTTCTATCGAGTTGGTTACTGCTTTCTGCGAAGCGGCTATTACTGGAAAACCGGCTCCTAACCTGGTGGAAGAAGCTTACTATTCCTCTGTTTTGGGTTTGTTGGGCTTGCAGGCGATTGATGAAGGACGGGTGATTACTTTCCCGGATGAATATAAAATACCGTATCTAAATTTTGCATGATTATGAAAGAGATCGTATTATCTGTAAAGAGACAAAAAACGGAAATCAAGATATTCTGTGTCTGTATCGCGCTCGCTTATCTGATGAACATTATCTCAATCATAGCATACGGTACAAGCTGGTCCGAGCTTTGGACACAATCGTTGTGGATGCTACTCATTACGTGTGGCTTTTACGGATTGTCGGTTGTACTCCGTTTGCTGTATTATGGACTGAGCCAGTTAAGAAAGTGATTGTTGCTTTTCTTTAGAAAGAGAAATAACCAAAGGATTTAATATCGTTCTATTGTTTTTTCATCAGGAGAAAGTGATAGAACGATTTTTATATGTTTTTGATTGATTTCTTATCATGTTTTTCTGTCATAATCCTTTCCTTTGCCCAATAAATCTGATAAGCATGAAAAAGACGATTTTATTTTTCTCAATTCTGTTGGCGTCGTGTGCAGGTAAGCAGACGCAAGAGATCCGGACAATGGAACGTTTGTCCACTGCATCTCATAATGATTACTATGTAAGTAACCGGGCTCCGTTGCAACCGTTGCAATTTATTAAGCTGCCCGCCGGAAGTATCGAGCCAGAAGGCTGGATCAGGCGACAGATCGAATTACAGAAGGATGGACTTTGTGGTCATTTGGGGGAGATTAGTGCCTGGCTGCAAAAGGAAAACAATGCCTGGTTGAAAAACGGAGGTGAATGGGGGTGGGAAGAAGTGCCCTACTGGTTGCGAGGGTATGGTAATATGGCGTATGCCTTGAGAGACGAAACTTTGTTGAAGGAAACGAAATTCTGGATAGAGGCCATCTTGTCAAGTCAGCGGGCGGATGGTAATTTCGGGCCGGTGCATTTGAATAACGGCAAGCAGGATTTTTGGCCGAACATGATCGTCCTTTGGATCATGCAATCTTATCATGAATATACGAACGATAACCGGGTGATTGACTTCATGACCCGCTATTGTCATTATCTGCAAACGGTTCCCGATGACGCTTTCCTGTCGAGTTATTGGGAAAATAGCCGCGGGGGGGATAATCTTTGGAGTGTGGTCTGGCTGTATAACCGCACGGGTGACGAGTCACTTCTTCCGTTGGCCGAAAAGATTCACAGGAATACGGCGGATTGGACAAAATCGACTCAGCTTCCTAACTGGCACAATGTGAATGTCGCCCAGTGTTTTCGCGAACCTGCCACTTATTTCCTGTTTACAAAAGATTCGGCGATGTTGGCTGCCAGCTATAATGTCCAGAGTTTGGTACGCCGTGCTTTCGGCCAAGTTCCTGGTGGAATGTTTGGGGCGGATGAGAATGCCCGTATCGGTTTCTTCGATCCTCGACAGGGTACGGAGACTTGTGGTTTTGTGGAGCAGATGGCTTCCGACGAGATCATGCTTTTGATCAGTGGCGATCCTTATTGGGCTGATCACCTCGAAGATGTCGCGTTCAACAGTTATCCAGCTTCTTTGATGCCTGATTACCGGGCGCTTCGTTATCTGACTTGTCCGAATATGGCGATCAGTGATTCTCGCAATCATCATCCGGGATTGGATAATTCCGGTCCGTTTTTGGCCATGAACCCGTTCAGCAGTCGTTGCTGTCAGCACAATCATGGTTTCGGCTGGCCTTATTATGTCGAACATTTGGTGTTGGCGACGCCGGATAACGGGGTAGCCGCCGTTTTATACAATTCTTGTAAGGCAAATGTAAAGGTGGGCGATGGAACGGAAATCACCTTACGTGAACAGACGAATTATCCGTTTGAGGAAATGACACGTTTTACGGTTGGAACGTCCGAAAACGTATCTTTCCCCTTCTATCTCCGCATCCCGTCCTGGTGTAAAAATGCATCTGTCTTGATCAACGGAAAAAAACAGCAAACAAAGCTTGCTCCCGGAACATACGCTTGTATCGAACGGGAATGGAAAGATGGCGATGAGGTAGTCCTGAACCTTCCGATGGAATATGCCGTTCGTCAGTGGCAGGTAAATAAGAATAGTGTCAGTGTCGATTACGGTCCGCTAACCCTGTCCTTGAAAATAGAGGAAGAATACAAGCAAATGCCCAGCACCGAGACTGCTGTTTGGGATTCCAAATGGCAGGAAGGAGCGGATGCCTCCGCATGGCCGACATTCGAGATTCTGCCTGCAAGCCCGTGGAATTATGCTTTGAGAGTCCAGTCACCTATCACGTTGCAACGCAGAAACTGGCCGTCGGACAACAATCCTTTCACTCTCTCTTCCGTCCCGATGGAATTTAAGGCTCAGGGACGTTTGGTGCCGGAGTGGAAAATTGACGAATACGGATTATGCGGAGTCCTTCCATACGAAAACGCCCGCAAGTCCGACTGCCTGGATGAAATCACCTTGGTCCCTATGGGAGCGGCAAGGTTGAGGATTTCTGCTTTCCCAGTGGCAGAGCGGTGAGAATTAAAAAATAATGATCGGTCTCTATTTTTAATTCTCAATTTTTAAGTGCTTCATATATTCTGATGGAGTCTTTCCGTACTGCTTCTGGAAGCAGGTGGAGAAGTAGGCAGGTGACGAAAAGCCGACTTGGAAAGCGATCTCGCTGATGCGGTTCTCTCCGTTCTGCATCAGCAGGATCGCCTTCTTTAAGCGGGCAATGCGGATGAAGTCGTTAGGAGAAAGACCGGACAGACCCTTAACTTTGCGGTAGAGGCTGGAAGTGCTCATTCCCATCGTATCGGCAAGCATCTCAACGGAGAGTGCTTCATTGCTGAGGTGCTCTTCCAAATAATCGTTCAGTTTGCGAAGGAAAATATCATCCACCTGCGAAACGGCGAGAGAGGCTACCGGGGCGAACGGCTTCTCCAAATAGGTTTTGTTCAGTAGCTTACGGCTTTTCAAAAGGTTGCCCACTTGGGCCGTCAGCAGTTCGATGGAGAACGGTTTCTCCATATAGGCATCGGCTCCAGAGTTCAGTCCCTTCAGGCGTGATTGCAGGTTGTGTTGTGCTGTCAGCAGGATAAACGGGATATGGCTGACATTGACATCGTTTTTCATTTCGTTGCAAAGTTCGAAGCCGTCCATGATCGGCATCATGACATCGCTGATGATTAGGTTGACCGTGTTTTTACGGACCAGATCAAGAGCTACTTTCCCGTTTTCCGCTTCTAGCACTTGATATGTTTCCGCCAGTTCGCGGGCGATGAAATGGCGCATATCATTTTGGTCTTCGACAATTAGGATAACCGATTTGCCCGTTTCGGCCAATGTGACTATTTCCGCTTTCTCTTTTCCAGCAGTGGTCTGTAAACTGTCTTCCTGCTGTTCTGGGAGCATCAGGACAAACTGGTTCAAGCCGTCTGGTGTTTGTCGATAGAACAGTCTGCCGCAGTGGAATTCGGTCAAAGAGTGGGCCAGCGACAAACCGATACCGCTTCCTTGCTGGTTTTCTGTCTCTTTGAGGCGGTAGAACGGATTGAATATATTTTCGATTTCACTGTCGGGTATCAGATGCCCGTCGTTGGTGACGAGCAGGGTGAACATGCGCTCTTCACCTGAAGGAGGGAGTAATTCGAGCGATATCCGGCTGTCCGAGTACTTCAGTGCATTGCTGACCAGGTTGCTGACGATCTTCGAGAATGCTTCCCGGTCCAGACAGGCCTCGAAAGGTAGATCCGGCAGCTTGACTGTGAAATTCTTGTTTCCCTGTTCGAAAGCCGGACGGAACGGATGCAGGATCGTTTCCAGCCAGAGGACGACATCGGTCTTAACATAGTTCAGTTTGAACCCGCGGCTTTCCGTCTTGCGGAAGTCCAATAGTTGGTTACTGAGGTCTAACAGCCGCCCAGTGTTTTTCTCGATGATCCGTAGGTTCTCCTGTGTGGCGGGCGTTCCATCCCCTGAACGAAGGATTTTTTCCAGCGGGGCTTTTATCAGGGTAAGAGGTGTCCGTATTTCATGCGTGATAAAGGTAAAGAACTGTATTTTTGCATTATAAAGTTCTTTTTCCTTCTTACTTTCGAATATTTCACGGTTGATGCGGTGTTTTTCTTCCAGTTTGGCTTTTTTATAGTTATACCAGAGTACGATTAGCAGGCATAAGATCGTGAAATAAATGAGTAATGCCCATCCGGTAGCCCAGAATGGCGGTGTCACCGTGATCCGAAGAGTTGTCTCGTTATCTTGCCAAACCCCGCTGCTATTGGTCGATTTTACCCGGAAAACATAGTCGCCGGGTGACAGGTTGGCAAAGGTCACGTCTTTATTCTGCTTCATATAGATCCAGTCTTTGTCACTCCCTTCCAAACGGTAGGCATACTGGATTGCGTCTGGAGATGTATAGCTCAATGCCACATACGAAAGGGTAAAAGTGGAGCGGTTATGCGGAAGTTTCAATTCTCCGTTTTTCATAATCTGGTTGACATTATATTTAGGGGCACCGATGCGGTCGTCCTGCACATCTATGCGAGTGATACATACCGACGGTGAATAAACATCCTCTTTGAAATCGCGCGGATTAAAGGCGATCATTCCGTTTATCGTTCCCATATACATGGTCCCATCCGGCATCTTGTAGGCAGAACAATAGTTGAATTGCGTTTCAGGCAGGCCATCCGTGTACGAGAAAGTCTTCATCACATATGTTTCCGGGTTAAAACGAACCAGCCCGTTGGCCGTTGCAATCCAGAAAAGATGTTCGTCGTCTTCTAAAATACGGTGTACGATATTGCTGGGCAGTCCGTTTTCAACCGTGATGCGGTTGAATGAATCCGATATCTCGTTGTAGAGGGAGAAACCATAGGTCGTTGCCACCCAAATCCGTTTTTTCGAATCTTCGAATATGGATGTCACGTTGTTGTCGCCGATGGTCTGTGACCGCTCGCGGTTGGATGTATAGTGCGCTAACTTCTTGTCGGTTTTAGAATAGCGATAAGCGCCGGAGGTGGTCGCAACCCAGATATCCTCTTTGCTGTCTTTGTAGATTTGACGTACCATCGACTTAATCTCTGTCCCCCAGGGAGTGAAACATTCTTCTTTTTTATGGAAGAGGACAAGCCCTTCGGAGGTCCCGATCAGGATTTCGTCTTCGGAGAGTTTGCAAAAGCAGAGTATGAAGTCTGCCGGAAGCAGGTTGCCGGTATTGTTCCGGGTATATCGTTTGATGATTTTCCCGGAAGGGATGTCCAGAAGGTCGATTCCGGTGTTGAATGTCCCTACCCACAACCGGCTGCCGTCGGCAAGCAGGCCGTGGATATTGGTTGCCGAAAGCGGGTGGACTGGGTTGGTACGGGAGAAGTTCGTGATCTTGCCGGTAGTCGGGTTATAGCGGTTGATCCCGTTATCTTCCGTTCCTAACCAGAGGTTGCCGTATCGGTCCGGACAGATTTCACGTACGGCATTTCCCGGCATTCCCGGATGGGTTTTCCCTCCGATAAAATATTTAAACGGGACATATTCTTTGGGCAGGTAGTTGATTCCTCCGAAAAAGGTGGTAACCCATATCCCCCCTTCACGGTCTTTTGTGATCGAATAGGCTGCATTGTCGGAGATCGTATATTCGTTTGTCAACGATTTTTGCAGGTGCGTGATGCTCCGGTCTGCCATATTCAGGATGTAGACACCGGACTCGGATGCGATCCAGTACGTATTCTCACTGCACTGCTTGATGTCGCGAACCTGTATGTCCGGGATGACTGTTTCCGTTTTCCGACTGTGCCGGTCGTAAAACTTGAGTCCTGCTCGGTCTGTCCCGACCAGTATTCCCCAATCCGGCACGAGGCAAAGCTTGGTGAGGTTGATCGGATTTTCTTTTTCCTTTTCAGTCAGTATCGGGATACGGGCGAATTTGTCTGCCTCCGGTTTGTAGAAAAACAGGTCGCTGCGTCCGGCGAGGATCGGCTCGCTCTCTTCGTTCATCGTGATGTCTATCATGCTTATCTGCTCCCCTTCGGGGTAGAAATGCGGACTGCTTTCGCCTGAAAGGGCATAGCGGGCGATCCGGTTGTAGCTCATCAGCCACAAATTCCCTTTTTTATCTTCTCTGATTTGTTGGAAATATTCTGGGGCGTTGTTGCTGTCGGAAAAGGTCAGGGGATGGAAAGCATCTGTTTGATAGTCGTAATAGCAGGTGTGGGAATAGGTGCAGACCCATATCCTACCGGTCGAATCTTCGAAAAGGCTGATGATCCTGTCGTTCGGCAGACTTTCCGGCTCGTACGAGTTGTAGCGGTATATCCGGAACTGATGTCCGTCGAAACGGTTCAATCCGTCGTCCGTCCCGAACCACATGAATCCTTTTTTATCCTGTAGGGCACAATAAACCGTGTTGTGCGACAATCCCTGTTTGTTGGTATAGTGGCGGAAATAAAGGTCGTGCGACCAGCCGGACCGGGGGAGGAGGAGCGAAAGCGTGCCCAGTAGAATGATAAGGAATGTTCTCATGCCCTGCGAGTGTTTTTTTTGTAAAGTACAAATGTAAAGGAATTTTGCAAAACACTCAATATCGAGGTACAAATTCGGTTTATGGGTGGTAGTAACTTGGCGTCGTAAATAGTTCAATGCGGCAAACGTAGGGGACTTTCGGTACGATCCGTCCCGCCCTGTCCGGACGTGGGGCGGGATGGAGAGCCGGATCATCTTACCGGAAATTCCGTAATCCGGAGGGTCGTGCATCCGTAAGGGATCAGTTCGATCGTCTCCTCGTCGCCGAAGTCTTTGCCTTGCTGCGTGTAGTAGGGTACCGGACCTGCCGAGCCTCTGACTTGCGTCCAGCCGTTCAGTCGCATTGCCTTCGTTTTGATGCGTATGGGGGCGTTCTCGACATTCCATGGATAGGGGGTGGTAATGTCTGATTTTTCTACCGTGAAAGCATCCTTGATCCGGTCGGGCGAGAAGGAACGGGCCGGCAGGGCGTAGTTCCAGGGACTGTCAGACGTCACCTCGTAATACCATTTGCCGTACACGTCGGACTTATCGCTTTCAAACGCTTTCTTTTCCCATATCTCGTTCATCTTCAGGGCATAGACCAGCGGTCCCCGTTCGACAACAGCGCTGTTTTCATACCAGCGGCTGATGGTCACCTCCATCGGCAGTTCGAGGGATAGGATATCGCCCTCTTTCCATTCCCGGTTGATACGTGTGACGGTTCCGGGATAGGCATCGACCGTCAGCGGTTTGCCGTTGAGCTTGACCACCGGTTGCTTGCACCAGCCCGGTATGCGCAGGTGGAAGGGGAAGAAGACCTTTTTCACTTTCTTGTCCGTAAACGAAACATGGTAGCGTACTGTCTCCTCGAAAGGATAGGCCGTTTCCTCTTTCAGATTCACCTCGATTCCTCCTGCCACTCGTGCCGTTACTTGCGAGGGGGCGAAGAGCAGGGAGGCGAGTCCGTTGTCGGCAGTCGCGTACCAGAGGTTCTGAACGAATTTGGGCCAGCCTTGGTGAAGATTGGACGTGCAACAGGGATAGCCGGTCAGCTCGCCGAAAAGCAGGTCGGTGTCGTCGTGCGGGGTGGAGAACTCCCTCCACTCGCGGGTGACGGCGATCTGGTTGGTCTGCTGGTAATACTGGCGGGCGGAGTAGTCGTCGGTCACTTGAGTGGGCAAGGCGTTGTATGCCACGCGCTCCAGGTAGTCGGCCCATTGCATGTCCCCTGTGACCTCCAGTATCGTTTCCAGTGAGTACATCATCTCTACGGCGGTACAGAGCTCTGAGCCTGTCGTCGGTTTGCCGAAGCGCAGCAGTTCGTCTCCTCCCCAAAGGCCGGTAGGCAATCCGATGGTGTGACGGATGTCGTTGACCGCTTGGCGGGTGGCTTGGATTTGCTTGGAGTCTTTGCCTTGCTGGTAATAAACGATCGGTTCCTTGAAACCTTGTGCGAGGTTCACACAGTGCAGGCTGTGTTGGCGTCTGAGATGATTTTGATTTAAAAAGATATCTGTCCAGTTGAACGTCTGTTTATGGATTAACTCGCCTAAATCCAACAGGAATTTGTCGCCGGTGATGTTGTACAGCCAATAGACGACCATCAGGTTATCCCCTCCGCGCTGTTCGCCCCAGAAGGTCCATTTGCCTAACGGGTTTTTGGGCAGTTCGTCCAGTTGGTATCGGAAATATCGGGTCATGAAGTCGATCACGCGCCGGTCCTGCGTAGCCGTGTAGTATTGTTGCATGACTTTCAGCATGACCATTTTGGGCCACCAGTCTTGCGCGTTGTTGCGTTGCAGACCGGGTTCGTAGTCGCGGTCGGTATCGGGGCCGAAGTAGCCGTTGGGCTTTTGTGATGCCAAGGTCCATTCGATCCAAGGTTGTACCTTTTCGATCAGGGCTTGGTCGTTCAGGAGATAAGCCAACGGCAGAAGTCCGTCGATCCAGTACGGACCCCGTTCCCACACGTCACCGTCACCGCCGAGCCATCCGTTTCGGGGACCCATTACTTTCGTGTAGACCTTATCCAAGTGGCCGGTCATTCCGTCGCGCATACGGGTCAGTTGGTCGTGCATCCACCCTTCGGCGCGGATGGTTCCGAGAGGCAGTTGGATGTAGTCTTTTTGCAAGAGCGGGTGTCGGTTGTTCCGGTAACTTTCGGCTGCGGGTTCTTCGCCGGCGGCCGAGACAGTCACTACCGTGAGGGTGACGACTGCTGTCAGGAAAATTTTTTTCAATTTGTTCATGGTGATAGGATGATGTTATGTTATTCTTGATAATCGATCCATACTTTCATCTTGCCTGCTTCGCGGTTGTCCCAGGCATAGTAAGGAATGAAATGTAGTGTTTGTCCATTCGATATGGCTTTGATTGAGCGGATGCCACCCAGGTTGTCCGGTTCGTCTTTGACCTCGAATGAGGAGGTGGGCGTCAGTGCGAGGTCGGCAAAGTCTTTCGTGTTGTCCGTCTCTTCGAGGCAGTAGACCAGCGGTCCGTGTTGCAGGGCGCGCTTGCCCGTGTTTTGCCGCACGCGCGGGTCGGCTGATACTTTTTCGACCGGCATGTCCATGTTGAGCACGATCAAGTCGCCGGTTTTCCATTCCTTGATGACGGTATATCCCTTGTCGGTCGTACTGTCGACTTTGTTCCCGTTGACCGACAGGGTGTATGACTTGCACCATCCGGGGATACGGATGCGCAACTCCTTGCCGAGCGGTTGTTCGGAGGTGACGGTCAGCTTGACCAGCCCGTCCCAAGGGTAGTCCGTTTCTTGTTTCATGACGACCTTTTTCCCGTCGATCGTGACTTCGGTGGTGTTTCCGATGAAGAGGTTTACCCACAAGGCCTTGTCCGATGTCCCATAGATATAGTTCCCGATGGAAGGCAGGAAGCGCGAGATCTGGCTCGGACAGCAGGCGCACCCGTACCAGGCCTGGCGGTGATGGTCTCCGTTCGATTCCAGCGGATTGACGTAGAAGAAGCGGTCTCCAGCCAGTGAGACGCCAGCCAGCGCACCGTTGTACATGGAACGTTCCAGTACGTCTATGTATTTCGAATCGCCTGTGAACTGGTTCATGCGTTGGTTCCAGTAGACCATCCCGACGGAAGCGCATGTCTCGCAGTAGGCATCGAGGTTCGGCAGGTCATAGTCTTCGGTAAAGCCTTCGTTGTGCCGTGAAGAGCCGATCCCGCCGGTCACGTACATGTTACGTAGTACTACGTCGTCCCAGAGGCGGTTCAAAGCCTCGACATAAGCGGTGTCTTTTTTCAAGGCTGCCACATCGGCCATCCCGCAGTACAGGTACATGCAACGGACGGCATGCCCCGAAATGTCGGTCAGTTCTCTTACCGGGATAACATCCTGGTAGTAGGCTGGGTCCCATTTCCCTTCGCCACCCATGCTCCCGTGTCCGTGTCCGCGTTCTTCGAGCAGCCAGTTGGCGAAGTCGAGATATTTTTCCTGACCGGTTGTCCGGTATATTTTCACCAAAGCCAATTCGATCTCCTCATGTCCCGGCACCCAATGGCGCTTGCCGGGACCGAACAGTTCCATCATGTGGTCTGCCATACGGATGCTCACATCGAGCAGTTTCCGTTTTCCGGTTGCCTGGTAATAGGCGACGGCGGCTTCCATCATGTGGCCGGCACAATACATCTCGTGCTTGTCCATGTTGTTCCAACGTTTGTCTTGTCCGGTCAGTGTGTAGAATGTATTGATATATCCGTCCGGTTGTTGGGCTGCCGCGATCTTGTCGATCCATTCGTCCGCTTTCTTTTCCAGTTCGGGGTCCGGGTTGTTGATCAGGCTGTAGGCGATACCTTCCAACGCTTTATATACGTCCGAATCGTCGAAGAAGATACCGGAATGCTTCCCTGTCCCTCTGGCTGCATTTTCAAAATTTTGCATTCTTCCGGTTTGGTTCTCTATTTGGTCGATACAGACAGGGAGTGTAGCCGATGTGTGCTTGGCGAGACGTGGCGACCAGAAGTTGTCCCGGATGTGCACGTGCGAGAAGTCTATCTGGTCGATTATTTTCAAAGGCGGGGTTTCTATTTGGTCTTGTCCGCCGCATCCCCATAGTGCCATACAGGCAAAGAGTAGTACAAAATACTGTTTCATGGTTTTAAAATTTAATGTTATAATTTGCAACTTATTTTTGTCAAAGTAGGAGAGGTGGCTGTCTTTGTCCCGTTGATGAAAATCGACAGTCCGGCTCCTCGTTTATATTTATCACCTGTCTTATCATAAAGCACGCATATTGTTTTGCCACGATAAGTCAGATTGTCCAGGCAAAAGTAATCCCAATATCCTTCCGGTATCAACGGGTTGACATCGAGTTCCTCTTCTTCACTTGGCCGGATTCCGATTAACCCGTTGATGACGAGGTCGCAGAATAAAGAATGATTATAATCTTTTCCGCGTTCTTCGGGTTTTTGGTGACGTGTTGACAACATTGTCCTGGATATCCAATCGCCAGTAAAAGGATTCAGGTTTTCGTCAATCCATGGTGTTAGTATGCCATTCGCGTCTTTCTTATACAGGCTTCGTGCATAAATCGAGAATAAAGTTATGAAATCTCGTGAATCTACAAAAGATTGCGTTTGATTATTTAACAAATTAGCCAATCCGACCAATGTCATCGAGGTCGCGTATGGCCAAGAAGGACCGTTCCACTGGCATTCATGTCCTTCGTAAGCAACTTTGAATTGAGGATGGCATTGTTCGGCAGTTGTTGGCCCGTAAGGAGCGAAAAAATGTCGTGTGTTCATCAGGAATTTCCAGGCGACGGCATAGTCCGCGGAAGCCAGGTCGAATGCCCAAGGCGTATATCCGTGTAGTTCGCGTACGTCTTTTAAAGAAGCGTTTTTTTCAACAGACAGTACTTTTAGAAATTCCGCTTTGGGGTCCCATAAATATTTGAACATGTTTTCTTTGATCCGGCAGGCTTCGGTTTCGAGTGCTTGTGCTTGGTTGTCGTTTTTCCAATGTGCAATTTTGGATAAGGTGGCGGCTTCGGCTGCCATATATGAGTTGATGGTTACCCGAAAACCGTGTCCGCCGATCGAAATTTCCATGCCGTCTTCTCCGTCTTTTTGCCAGAACAATCCTTTTTCAGCTATGAATTTTTTTTTCTTCCACTCTGAATAGTTTTGTAAAAGTTCCGGATATAACTCTTTCAGCAATTGATAATTCCCCGTGATCTGACAATATTGGTAGATTGCATGGGCAACGGGAAAACTGTAGGAATGCGTGTCACCTCCTCCCTTCAGCCAATAGTACGCATAGTCTTTGAGGAAACCGGAATACTTCAGCCACCTGCCTTCCCGAAAGTGGAACCAGGCAGGGCAACAGATGCCGTTGTGCTTTCCGGCCCACGGGACATCCGGAAGGAATTCGGTTACGATGAACCCGTCCGGTGTCTTTTTCAAATGTTTCCGGAAAGTCCACCAGCGGAAATAATAGATTTCCTCTATGTTTTTGTCCGGACATTCGAATAGCGGTATATTGCCGGATAAGAATTCTTTTGCCTGTCCGTTTGAAATATGTTGCACATACAATTCCTTGTCTTGCATGTTGAACCGGTCGATATACGAGCCTATCATGGCGGGATCAAGGACCTGCCCTGTGGTTGTATATGGAAAAGCCGTGACTGTGAGAAGAAAGTATAGGAGAAGGATTACAAGTTTGTTCATAAGGACATTTTTTATTTGCAGGGAAGCTTGCTTCCCTGCGAGGTTTGTAAGTTGATTACGTTTGTTATTTATAATGGGGGTTTTGTTCCAAGTTGGGATTGGAGGTCAAAACTTTTTCGGGTATCGGGAAGACGGATCGGTAATCACCTTGTGGTTTATGCGAGAGCCAGCTTTTTTTCGTGTAAACACCGAATCGGATGGCGTCTCGTCTGCGGTGCATTTCCCATGCGAATTTCCAACCCAGTTCGTCATACATTCTACCGAATCGGATGAGGTCCGTGTTCCCTTTGTCTGTAACGGTGTAGTGTTCCACATAGCCATATTGATATGAACTGTTTTCTTGTAACTGTGCATCGGTTACTATCGCTAATTCGGGATTGTCTTTGAATGCCCGTTTGCGGACTTCCGTGACCAAGAGGCCGGCTCCTGGTTTTCCCGAACGCAATAAGCATTCCGCTTTCATCAGGAGTACTTCTGCGTATCGGAACAGAGGCACATCCGTTTCGGATGAGGATTGCTCGCCTTTTACGATTTCGAATTTGTTCATGCGAAAACCTTCCATCTCACTGGTGTAATTCCCGTCCGGAAGATCTTTCGTATAGACAAGCGGTTCTCCCATTTTGTCGTATGTCCCGTATAGAGGACTTCCGTCTGCAGCTCGTTGTTCGCCCATCAGCCAGCTATCGGCCAGACGGGAATCTTCGGGATCATACGTGTCGATGAATTGAGTGACCCCCATAGCTGAACCGCATCCCCAAGGAGTCGCTTCGGTTTCGTATTTCTTTTTCAGTTCCCCGTGCCAGGAAAACATGTGGATCGAATTACCCCCGGCGATATTTGCATCGAACGGGATGGTGAAAATGACCTCTTTGGATGTTTCCACGCCTGTAGAACGGAAGGGGGCTTTGTAGTTGTCGGACAATGCGAACCTGTTGCTGTTTATGATGTCGTCACACTGTTGGATACAGTCGTCCCAGTGTTCTTCGCCTGTATATACCTTGGTATTCAGGTATATGTTTGCCAACAGCGTCTTTGCCGCCCATTTGTTCATCCGTCCGTAAAAATTTCCGCCTTGTTCTTCACTTAAAGAAGGGATGATTTCTTTCAGTTCTTTTACTATGAAGTCGAAGATCTCTTTACGGTTACTTTTGGAGGGTAGTTCCATCGTGGTTGTCGTGACTAACGGAGCGTCTCCGAAATTGTCGCAGATTTGCCAATAATAATAGGCTCTCATGGCCCGTAATTCCGCTAATCCCATTGTTTTGTCCGCTTCGGAAGATGCCGGTAAAATACCGTTTTCTATTTGTTCTATCACTTTGTTGCATAATAAGGCGCCTTGATAGAAGTTGGACCATATTTCTGAGACGTGTCCTTGTTCGGAGTTCCATGTTTGGTAGTGCATACGTCGATAGACTCCGCCATCATCCCAGCCGGAAGCGTTAGGGGGCATGACGATGGCGTCGGCACTGACCTCTTGTGTCGTGAAATATCCTCCATGACTGGGGAAACTTCTGAGTTGGCTATATACGCTGGCAATAGATGGTGAGAAATCGTCGACCGTGTAATTGTAGGTTTGTTCGGTTATTTTGGAATATACTTTTTCATCCAAGTCATTGCTACAGGAAACGATTGTTCCGGAACAACATAACGCTAAAAAAAATTTTGTATAAGTATTCATGATAATTACGTTACGATTAAAATTTGACAGATATTCCTAATGTGTAAGTCCGTGTAGAAGGATAACGGTTCTTATTGTCGACTCCTGGTGCCAAGCCGCTTATGCTTACTTCCGGATCAATGCCGGAGTAGCCTGTGATAGTGGCGAGGTTGGAAATCGTGCCATAGATTCTCAAGCGTTTTATCCAAGAATTGAATTTGAATGTATATCCTAAGGTCACGTTGTCGATTTTCCAATAATTGCCTTTTTCGATATAATAGCTGACATATTGTAATTCTTGGTCGGCCGCTAAAGGAACTTTCCCGTATTTCGTATCGAATGCCGCATTCAGCACGTTCCCTCTTGACAACATGACCGGCGATTCATATTGCAGGCGTGGCATGTTCAGGATGTCGAAACCGAAAGCACCGCGCATGGTCATGTTGAAATCGAAGTTTTTCCAATTTAGGGTGTTGTTCCAGTTCAAGTAATGTTTAGGCAGGCCGTTCCCGATGATCTGTTTGTCTGTCGGTTGTAGTTGTGATATCGGTTTCGGACTGCCGTCGGCTCCTTCTATGATCCAGTGTCCGTTCTCATCGATATCGATACTTTTGTATCCCCAGAAATTACCAATCGGTTGTCCTTCCTGAATGCGGTGGGTTGTCGTTTGTAAGGGTTCTCCCGTAGAACCTTGATCCGAGTAACCGCTGGAGACAAACTGATCGTTGGAAAGTGACAAAAGTTCGTTTTTGTTTGTCGAGTAATTCATGGATGTCGTCCATTGGAAATCTTTTGTTTGGACAGGGATGACCGTGATACCGGCTTCTATTCCTTGGTTGCGCATCGATCCGGCGTTTGCTACCATACGGGAGAACAGGTAAGGAGGAGATGGCACGTCATAGTCCCATAACAAATCTTCTGTTTTGCGATTGTAGTAATCGATATTACCTGTGATGCGATCTTCCCAAAAACCGAAGTCGACACCGATGTTGATCTCTTTTTTCTTTTCCCATCTCAATTCGGGGTTCGCATTTGAATCCGGTCTGATGGTTTTGATCCATTGATTGTTATAATAAACATAAGTTCCGAAGTTCAGCGTGTTCAGTGACATATACGGATCACTTGGAACCGTTCCCGTGACACCATATCCGGCACGTAGTTTCAAGATGGACAAGACATCGGTGTCTTCCAGGAACTGTTCTCCTTTGATGTTCCATGCAGCAGAAACAGATGGGAAGTTGCCCCATTTGTGATCGGCTCCGAATTTGGTGGAACCTTCGTGACGGAGACTGGCTGCAAACATATATTTCCCTTTATAGCTGTAGTTCAGACGGCCGAAGTAACCGATCAGTTTGCTTTCATTGGCCGTCGAGTATTCCGTTCCGCGTCCGTCTTTCAGTGCCTGCCCTGTGCCCATATTATTATAGGTATAGTCATTGGAGGGAAAATTGAAATTCTGCATGTAAAAATTCTGGTAATGCGTCTTTTGCCAACTATATCCTCCTAAGAGTGTAAACGAATGGTCTTCAAAAATGGTTTTCCTCCATTGTACGGTCAGTTCCGACAAATCTTCATTTGAGCGCGTGGAACCACGGGAAGCATATCCGTTTTTGCCGTCTTTCCAAGTGGATTTGTGTTGCTGGGTCTCGTAATATCCTCTGACTTGGTTATAGGTATTGGAAGAAAACAGATATTTGATATCTAATCCTTCGATTGGTGTATAAGTGATATTGGCGAACATGCGCAGGTTGGTTGCTTGGTTTTCTCCTTCCACTTCGTTCAGGAGGGATACAGGGTTGAAGTATTCGTTTTTAGTGCTTTCCGAATAATTGCCGTTTTTGTCGTACACAGGAGTGGTCGGATTGTATATCAAAGCGTTTCTATATACTTCGCTGTTGTAGCCCCCACCATCGGAACCGGAAAAATAGGTTTGTTTGTAACCGCTCAGGCTTGCGTTCAGTTTCAATTTGTTATTGAACATGCGATGAGTGATTTCTACACGCGGGTAGAACATCTGGTTGTTTGTACGTTTGATCAGGCCGTTCAGACCACGGTATTCGAAGCTGGCCACATAATTGGTCGTACGGCTGCCACCGCGCAGGCTGATGTTGTAAATCTGTGTGAACGGTGTACGGGTCACTTCGTCCAGCCAGTCGGTTGATGCACCGTCGTCTTGGGCTCCCGGCCATCCTTCCTGTACGCGTCGGCGATATTCGTCTGCTTTCATGAACGGCAAGGTCTTTGTGATTTGCTGGGTGGAAAGATAAGCATTGACATCTACTTCCGTAGGCATTTCTCCATTGGCATTCTTGGTGGTAATCAATATGACGCCGTTTGTTCCTCTGGTTCCGTAGATCGCGGCGGCGGAACCGTCTTTCAGGACGTCGATCTGTTCGATGTCATCGGGTGAGACGGAGTTCAGGTCGCCGGGTATCCCGTCGATGAGCACCAAAGGGCTGGAGCTGGCTTTCAAGGTGGTGATTCCACGTAAGGCGATCTGCGAGGTGGAAGTCGGGTTGGCATCCGGCGTAATGATACTTAGGCCAGGAACTTTCCCTTTGATCAGTTGTGCGGCATCCGTAGTCGGTGTTTTTACGAAATTATCGGATTTGATTGTGGAAATGGAACTGGCCACTTCCCCTTTCTTTTGCGTACCGTATCCGACAACTACCACTTCATCGATCTTTTGGGTGTCTTCGATCAGTATGACGTCGGCCGTTTTGTTGTTATCGATAACGATTTCTTTTGTCAGGTAGCCGATGTAAGAAATTTGCAAGATGGCTTTTGGTGGAACTTCCAAGGTGTATTTCCCATTGACATCCGTGACCTGTCTCTTATACACATCTCCGAGCCCACGAGACACTGAGCGATCT
>OWIN01000563.1_pt1 | contig 21137 bp, 17 predicted proteins | sample 1732771 | NCBI WGS metagenome assembly OWIN01 (sample SAMN05065752, study PRJEB22554) | human gut metagenome | biome: ENVO:2100002; feature: ENVO:00000062; material: ENVO:00002003 | host: Homo sapiens | place: USA | reverse complement strand
ATTTTTCAAGCGTTCGCACCGGTGAGAACACCGTTCGCGCGCGTGCGAGAATTCACCTTATTTAATCTGAGCGGGAATTTAGCTTTTATTTGCGTCTGCCGCCGTGGAAAATCAAGCAGCAGGCAGAGCATCAAAGGAGTTATGTCAGCGGTGCGAGCAGCGCTAAAACAATATTGGCAACCAAGAAGAAGACGATCGCAGAAAAATCAATGTTCTTCCAGACCGGAATAAATTTCTTAATCGGAGCCAGGAAGGGATAGCAGAGATAACTCAGCGTACGGTAAAGAGCGCTTGTTTGGTTTACCCAAGAAAGAATGCAGAAAAGCAAAGCGGCAAACATTGCAAGCTCAATCGCCCAGTAAACCACAAGCACAGCAGAGCCCAAGAAGAACGGAAAGAATCCGCCGGCACCGGATCCCATCAGCCAGTGGAAAAACTGATAGATAACGGCGACTAAATAGCAGACAAAAATGGAAGGCCAGTCAGTAGTCGGTGTTCTCGGGATAAATCTAGAGACAGAACCGACAGCCCACTGCGTCGTGGTATAGGCAAAAGAAGTGATCGGATCGTTTCCGGGAGCACGCAAAAACTTTAAATAAGCTCTTAATAAGAGCAGGCACGCGAAAACCGTGCAGAGAAGTCTAAGAGTTAATAAAAAAATCGCGGACACTTTCTGATCCTCTCGTTTTACTTGTTTTGTTGTTAGTCATTCTAAATGAGGCGGCGGCCAACAATGCAGAATTTTGGCCTGGACCGCTCAATTAGACGTAAGGAAAACACAACGGCTTACCGGTCTTGCAGAGACTCTCATACATAAGCCAGTCGAAAGCGGGGCCCGGATCCGTCTTGCGAAGCGGCGCGATCATGGAATGACCCGTGACATATTTGATGGGATAGGCTTCGGCAAGCGCGTCAGTGAGTCGCGCGAGCGTTTCATACTGCACTCGCTCGTAGGGCGTCGAATCCGTGCCTTCGAGCTCCACGCCAATCGAGAAATCGTTGCAGTTCTCACGGCCCTCGAAAGAGGAAACGCCGGCGTGCCAGGCTCGGTCCAAACAGGAAACGTACTGGAACAAGCGTCCGATTCGGTCAATAAAGAAGTGCGAAGAAACACGCAGCCCTTCTAAATCTTGGTAGGACGGATGCTTGCAGCAGTCAAGCGTCCCGCAGAAAAGCGCGTCTACGTCCCCGGTTCCGAACTGACCGGCAGGCAAACTGATGTTGTGTATCACCAGAAGAGAAATCTCCTCGCCTTCCGGTCGTTCGTTGAAATGCTCGGAAGGCCGAATTGCTGCTTCGTCACACCAGCCGTTAGGAAAAATTCGCATCAGTGCGCCTTCGGGCCTTTCATTGCGTGCTGACGGCTGCAATAGTACTTCCCGTTGCTGTAGATGGCTTCACTGATCGGAACATACAAACCGCAGTTGGCGCACGAAACCATCTTTTCGCCCGGCATATCGTTTTTGTGTTCCGCAAGGTTGGCTTTTTCCTGTTTATCCAGGCGTTTTTCAAGCTGAATTTGCTTTAAACGCATAGAGCGCCAGGCAAAGTAAATAACGGCAATGATCAGTACGAAGAAAATGATCCTGGACATGACTTAGGCTCCCGGAACAACTTCCATAACAAAGCGAACGCCGATATAAGAAACCATCAGAACGCAGAAGCCGATAACGGTCCAAAGGGCGGCAAACTTTCCTCTCCAGCCTCTGAGATGATGTCCGAGAAGCAGGATTCCGAAAATGAACCAGGCCATGCAGGTGGTGACAGTCTTGTGGTCAAAACGGAAGGCTTGGCCGAAAAGTTCCTGTGAATAGACAGCGCCGAATAGAATCGCAGCGGTCAGAACAATGAATCCGACCCAGATCAGACGGAAAAGGATCTTCTCCATTTCCATCATAGACGGCATGTTGTCCAAGATATTGACGTGCTTTGCGCCGTCCTGAGAAATAAAGTCCTTAGACCGAACTCTCTTATGGACGGCCATTAAGAGAAGTCCCTGGATAAGCGCCATCGTCATCACGCTGTAAGCGAGAATCGCCAGAAGCAGATGCAGTCTGAAAGGACCGCTCGCGGTTTCGGGCTCAAGGGGAGAGCCCGGCAGCAGAAGCGGAAGAAGCATGCTGACCGCAGAGAGCGGCAGAACAAAAACCAGCATGGCGCCGATCTTGGAGAAGAAACTTTCCAAGAGCAGCAGGAACGTGCAGGTGAACAGCGTAATCGTCAAGGCAAGCGCCATTCCAAAGTGCGGAGTCCCGTACAGGAACAAAGCCTCGTAAATCAGATAAGCCTGGATCATAAGACCCGCGCAAATCAGGGGGCGAATCCAGAATTTCTCCGTAGGTTCAGGCTCTTGCAACGTTTTGTAAATTCCGAAGGCTGCGGCTAAATACAATACGGCCGCAAAAACGTAAAATATGGCATTCAATGTCATCGTTACGACTCTTTTTTATATAGTTGATCGTATTGTATGACTTAACTCTTTCCTTTGAATTAATGTAATGCTCGATTCTCTTACTCAGCGTCTTACCAAAGTCGTCAAAACCATTCGCGGACAAGCTCGTCTGACCGAATCCAACATGCAGGACATGCTGCGTGAAATTCGTATTGCCCTCCTCGAGGCAGACGTTGCCATTCCCGTGGTCAAAGATCTCATTGCAAGAATTAAAGAAAAAGCCCTCGGAACCGAAGTTCAGACAAGCCTGACTCCGGGCCAGGCATTGGTCGGCATTGTTCACGACGAATTAACAAAAGTTATCGGCGGAGAGGATCCTGAAAATGTTCGCGAGATCAACCTCGCTACCCAGCCTCCCGCAATCATCCTGTTAGCCGGCCTTCAAGGTGCCGGTAAAACGACGACCGCCGGCAAGCTCGGTAAATGGCTCAAAGAAGAAAAGAAGAAAAAAGTTCTGACAGTTTCCGCCGACGTGTACCGTCCTGCCGCTATTGATCAGCTACAAACAGTTTCTCAGCAGGCCAACATTGACTTCTTCCCGAGTACTCCGAACGAAAAACCGCTCGATATTGCCCGCAAGGCCCTCGAATACGCAAAGCTTCATTACTACGACGTGCTCATCGTCGATACGGCCGGTCGCTTAGCGATCGACGAGCAGATGATGAATGAGGTCAGCGATCTGGAAAAATTCTTAAATCCGATCGAAACCTTCTTCGTGGTCGACGCCATGGTCGGTCAGGACGCAGTCAACACCGCGAAAGCCTTCGGCGAAAAACTTCCTCTAACCGGCGTGATTCTGACTAAGGTCGACGGCGACTCCAGAGGTGGTGCAGCGCTTTCCGTTCGCATGGTCACCGGTAAGCCCATCAAATTTATGGGCGTTGGTGAAAAACTCAACGGTTTCCAGCGTTTTGATCCGCAGGCCATGGCCGGACGAATCCTCGGCATGGGCGACATCGTTTCTCTTGTCGATGAAGTCCGCAAGAACGTGGATATCGAAAAAGCCCAGAAGTTCGCTGAAAAAATGCGTAAGGGCGACGATTTCACACTCGAAGACTTCAAGGATCAGCTCGCTCAGGTCAAAAACCTGGGCAGTTTCTCTTCCTTAATTGAGAAACTCCCTGCACAGTTCGCCCAAGCTGCCGGCCAGGTTGACGACGAACAGGCTAAGAAACAGCTCGCCCGTACTGAAGCCATCATTAATTCGATGACACCGCATGAACGCAGAAAACCCGAAATCATCAAAGCAAGCCGCAAGCGCAGAATCGCTGCCGGCGCCGGCACTACCGTTCAGGAAGTCAATCGTCTGCTCAAACAGTTTGAGCAGAGCCGCGAAATGATGAAGATGATGAAAAAAGGCGGCATGGGCAAAATGATGCGCGCTTTCAGAAGCCTTAGCGGCCGCTTCCCGGGTATGGGCGGCATGGGCGGAGGCTTCTAGTGAGCCAAAAGGCTGTTCGTATTCTCGGAATTGACCCGGGGCTTAATCACACCGGCTACGGCCTTGTAGATTTTGTGCCCGGTCATTTCACCTATGTCGCCTCTGGTGTTTTGAATGTACCCGCAGGCGAACTTTCCGACAGACTGGGATTCATTTTTAAGTCCTTGTCGGCTTTGATCGAGGAGCATCATCCGAATGTCGCTTCGATTGAAAAAACTTTCTTGAATACGAATGCCCAGTCCAGCATGCTGCTGTCACACGCAAGAGGCGCTGCGATGTGTGCTGTCGCATGTCACTCTATCCTATGCAAAGAAATCAGCACTCGCGAGATTAAAAAATCCGTAACCGGCTACGGCGCCGCTGACAAAGATCAAGTGCAGCAAATGGTTCTAAGGCATCTGAAGCTTGAGGACACGCGCTTCAGTCCGGACGAGTCGGATGCTCTGGCAACCGCGATCTGCTACGGCAGCTCCAGTATCCTGCTCGGCCTCGTACCGACACTCGGAACCAAGGCCGGCAGCAGCGGAACCGGTGTATCCCGCAGAGGCTCAAGTGCTCGCCGCTCAAGAAACGAGTGGACGAAACGTTATGAAGGAAAGGTCTAACTAATGATTGCAACCATTCGAGGAAAAATTCTTCAAAAAAATCCTCCGCAAGTTGTTGTTGAGTGCGGCGGACTAGGCTACGAGATCGATGTCCCGATGTCCACTTTCTACAATCTTCCGAACATCGGCGAAGAAGTGTTTCTGGAAACCGTCATGATCGTTCGTGAAGATGCGCAGCTGCTTTACGGCTTTTTAACTTCTCAGGAAAAATCAGTGTTCCGGCAGCTTCTGAAAGTGAGCGGCATCGGTCCAAGAATTTCGCTCGCCATGCTCTCCTCTATGTCTGCAGAAGATATCGGAAACGCCATTGCCAATAATGAAATCGGACTTTTGACGATGGTTCCCGGCATCGGTAAGAAAACGGCCGAACGTCTCGTTCTTGAGCTGAAGGACAAGATGGTCGTCACTTCTGTGCCCACGGTTTCTTCCGTTCAGACAGAAGTCATTCAGGCTTTGGTTGCGTTGGGTTTCAGCGAACGCGAAGCTCGCGGCGCTGCGAAAAACGTCCCTGCCGATGCCGACGCCTCCGAAGGCATTCGTCTCTGCCTGCGTCAACTTGCTCAGAAAGGTTAATCCATGGCGGACAGCAATTCGATTCTTTCCTCTGAAAGAAAAGAAAAAGAAGAAGTTATCGACAAGGCCCTTCGTCCGACACGTCTCAAAGACTATGCCGGCCAAGACGGGATTCGTGAGCAGCTCGATCTCTTCATTACGGCTGCGCGCAACCGCGGCGAGGCCCTGGACCATGTTTTGCTCTTCGGGCCTCCGGGCTTAGGTAAAACAACTCTGGCAAATATCATCGCCAACGAACTCGGCGTCAAACTTCGTCAAACCTCCGGCCCTGTCCTTGAAAAGGCAGGTGACCTGGCTGCAATGCTCACGAGCTTGGAGCCTCATGACGTCCTCTTCATTGACGAAATCCATCGTCTCTCCCCGGTTGTAGAGGAAATTCTTTATCCGGCCCTCGAAGACTTCAAACTCGACATCATGATCGGCGAAGGCCCTGCTGCCCGTTCGATCAAAATTGATCTACCGCATTTCACGCTTGTCGGTGCGACTACGCGAGCCGGCTCATTGACCAAGCCGCTGCAGGATCGTTTCGGCATTCGAGCTCAGCTTCAGTATTACTCGCCTGAGGATCTGACCACCATCGTGCTGCGCTCCATGCACCTGCTGAACATGCCCGCAGACAAAGGCGCAGCCGGTGAGATCGCAAGACGCTCCCGCGGTACGCCTCGAATCGCAAACAGATTGCTTCGACGTATTCGTGACTTTTCTGAAGTCCGTCATCAAGGCCAATTGTCCGAGCAGATCGCAAAAGACGCTCTTACGATGCTGGAAGTTGACCCAATCGGCTTAGACAGTCTCGACTGCCAGTTCCTGCTCGCGATCATTGAGAAGTTCCAAGGCGGTCCCGTCGGTATCGAAAACCTGGCTTCCGCTGTCGGCGAAGAGTCTGATACGCTTCAAGACATGGTCGAGCCTTATCTGATCAAAGAAGGCTTTGTTCAGAGAACACCAAGGGGACGCGTGGCTACACCACGCGCATACAGCCATTTCGGGCTCGATAGAAAACATAAAGATTTGGGGTTTTTATTCGATGACGACCAATATTAGTGCTTACAACCTGTCTGAGCGTCAGACGCAGCTGGACTTGTCCGTTCTTCCCTACGATTTTGAAGACAACGTCAAAGTATTGAGTGAACAGGCGCGTCAGACCTGGAACGACGTCCAAGATCTTGAAGCTTCTGCATGCCCTGACAATAAAGCTCAAATCACCATCACAATGCACCCGTCTTTTGCTTCTCAGATTTATTTCCCTGAGGAGTTTCTGCTTGTCATGGGATTAGAGTGCGTCGGTGTCCGCCAGGTGCAGTGCTTCCCGCGCGACACTTCAAGCTGCGACACGGAAGACGGAGAAATTACCGTTGCGCTGGTCTGCGTCGGAAAGAGACAGGACATCCAGGCCATTCCCGGCAAACTGGAAAAGGTTGTTTCCGACACACTCGTCGGAAAACAGATTCGAACCATTGAGAGCATTGAAGCCGTCTCGATCTACGACCGTTTGGACATTCCCAACGATTACTTCGATGATCATTTCTTAGTCGGTGTTTATCAAACTCCGGGTAAGACTGTCGAAGAATCCAAAGAAGACTTTAAAAACTATGCCCAGAAAAACGATCTTGAAGTACACCCCAACTTCTTAGCTGATAAGGAAGGTGTCTTCTACGTGCTTCTGCGCGGTGCCCGCTACAAACTCGATGCCATCGGCGACTACGCCTATACCTTCTGTGTGCGCGTGCCGCCGCTGAAAAAAGCCTGACTCAGCAACTCACAACAAATTTAAATCGTCGGCTTTCCCTTTTTGGAGGGTCCTCTCTTGATTTCTACTTTTTATTCGAACTCGTTCGAAGTTCTTCGGACGGTTCTTGCCACAAAAATCGGTTTTAATCTGGAGGACCTGCGAAACAGGAACGCCTCCTTTTTTGAGCAAATCGAAGTTATCGTCCCGACGACGATGGTCGAGGACAACCTCAACCGCTTCTTAGCCGATCACTTCGGCGCAACGCCGGGAATTAAATTCTCCAACGTCGCCAGCTGGATGTTCAAAGTTCTCGGGCAGTCTCTTTCTAACACTGAGACTTCCCAGGTCATGGACTGGACTTTTTACGAGATCCTGAGGCAAAAGCAAACCGAAAAGACCTTTCCTAAAGAAGAAAAGCGTCTTTATGAATACATTCAGACGTTGGACCCCGTGGGTGTGTTGGAGTTTGCCCGCCATCTGAACACGGTCTTCATTACCTACGGCTCTTATCGTTTTGATTGGCTGCAGCAGTGGGCGTTAGAAAAGTTTGAACTTAACAACCCGCTCCCGGCGCCGAATGCAAAGATCGAAGAAGCGAGGCTGAAGGAAAACTCTGACTTTTTATGGCAAAAACGTCTTTGGCAAGAATTAATCGAACAAACCGGCGCTGACAACAGGGGAAAAATCTTCGGTTGGCTTGAAAATACCATTACACGAATCCGCAAGAACAAGCCGGTTGAAGACAGCCTGCCGATTCATCTTTTCCTGCCGTTCTCGATTCCGCCAAACTTACTGCCTCTGATTCGAGCCTATGAAGATTCCCCGGCAGAACTTAATCTGTACATTCTTAATCCATGTGCCGAATACTGGTTTGAGTCCGTACCGAAAGCGCAGTTCGATTGGTCAGAAAATTTCAAAGTCGACAACAGCTGCCTGAACTACCTACTGACAAATGCAGCAAGTACGAGAGCCGCCATTGACAGATTGGACAGCTTCCTTTTCTCTGAGGAGGAAGCTTCAGCGATCGAAACAGATATTTCAGAGGAGGCAAAAAAGAAACGTCAGAATGCGTCCGTCAAACAACCCGGATCTCGGAATTTCTTAAGCACAGAAAAAACTTTTGAAAACCCCGAAGAAGAACTTAAAACCAAGGTTAGTGCTGAATCAGCTTCTGCGTATTTAGAGTACCCCTCCAAGTCATTCCTGCATAGCTTCCAAAACTCCATTCTTAGAATGGACAGCACACTTCTGCCCACTGAGCCTGATGAGAACGACGTCAGTCTTCGTATCCTTAAAGCGCCCTCTTTCGTCCGAGAAGTCGAAGCGACCATCGATATTCTCCAGAACTGGTTCACGGATAAAAAGCGCGTCCTTAAACCATCCGATGTTTTGGTCGTGGTCCCAGACATCGAAAAGGCAGCTCCCGTCATCGAAGGCGTCATGGCATCACTGCCGAAGGATCTTTTCATTCCTTGGAAGATCATCGGTCTCAGCGAAGAAAAGCAGAACGCGCTCGCGGATGCGTTTGTGGGCTTGGGCAAGCTCTTGATGTCTGATTTTTCCGCCAGAGAGTTCTTTGCTTGGCTAGAAAAACTCCCCGTTCAGCAGCAGTGGGGCTTCTCTTTGGACGATATCTCTGTCATCCAAACTTGGCTTTATTCCGCCGGGTACTCTGTCGGAATCGATCACCAGCAGCTTGCAGCGCTTAATTTCACAGATGAAGACACGTCTCTTCAAGACGCCATGGAACGGCTTTCGCTCGGATTCTTCCTTGATGAGGCCTCTCCCCTGCCATTTAAGAAGGTGCTTCCTATCCGCGGCGACGAAGAAGCCGGCTTTGACACTGTTTCCGACGACTCGGGTCGTTTAATCCAGGCGCTTTCTCAGCTTTACCTGAACCTTGCCGATCAGCGCCGCGAACTGCTCGCCAGCGATTTTGCACTTCCGGCAGAGGGCTGGAGAGAATCGCTTCTGGACATGAAAAACCGTTTCTTCGGCAGCAGCTGCGATCCTGAGGAATCCTATAACTTCACAGAAATCATTGAAACAGTCTGCAAAGGTCTGACCGCCGCTTTTGACGGCACAGAAAAACCGGTCAGCTTCGATGTTGTATTAAGCGAGCTGAGAAGCGAACTCTCCAAAACAAAACGCGAGGTGACAAGCTCCGGGACCATGACATTCACATCCATTTCGCTGGCAAGAGGTATTCCCTACAAGGTCATTTGCTGCTTGGGTTTTGATGAAAAAAGCGGGTTCCCGGGAACACCGAAATTTGAAGAATTTGACTTAACCAAGGACCACCGGCGCCGCGGTGACCGAGACGCGAGAAAAGACAATAACGCTGTCTTCCTTGACACGCTTCTCAGCGCTCGGGAAAACCTTTTGATTTCCTACACAATCGGAACGAAGCCGCAAAGCGAAAATAATCCGTCGCTTGTCATTGATAACTTCAAAAATTACTTCCTTTCTCATGCCATGAGCGTGGGAATGGAGGACGGCACTGCTCAGGAAAAGGCTGACGAACTATGGAAGAGCATCGTTACAAAGGTTCCTTTAAATCGCTTTTCCATGAGAAATTTCTTAGAGGAACCGAAATCCCTAGAAAAACGGGAAAACAACCTTTTCTGGAAGAGCCCGCGGAAAGACGTTCTCGAATCAATCGAGCACGCCTACAGGAACCCCGATGCGAAGGAATCCATGTTCGCCAACACAGGGATTCCCGATGAGAAACTTCCCAAAACGATGCAGAACTCCAAGCTTCGGGAACTGCAGGTTAATTTCCTCATAAAGTTTCTGACATCCTACGATGAGTGGACAGCTAACTTGCTCAAACTTGAATCATCAGACTTCGAAGCCGACGAAAGAATGATCGTCCCTGCCAAAGATGACAAGCTCATGCACTCAACCGTCAGCCGAAAATTTCTTTCTTTGCTTGAGAACAACTTCTCCGACAAAGAGGCGCTCGACCTTCTGGCCCTTAATCCTAAGTACGGCATCGAAAGCGTCCGGCGTGCAGTTCTCAGCTTTGAAGCCTCAGAAGTTACCGAGGCATATGCCGCAAGAAAACAATTTATGGAGACTGAAACTCTAACAACTGTCTCTGCGACGCTTGACTATCAAGTTCCGCCTGAAATATCGACATACGTCCGTCGCCTCACGGACAAAACAGATCTCTTCCTTTGGAAAACGGAAGGCGAGACCTTGCGCGTCAAGCTCGGCGTTTTTTGCTCTGGATCAGAACAAAATCGTGAACTATTGCGTCAAATTATTTGGACGGAGGCAGGAGAGCCATACGATTTGCTTGTCTTTAACGATAGTTCAGACACAGATCATTTCAGTATTTCTTACTCTTCGATTATTCAGAACCACGGCGGCGAACCGCTTAAAGCTTTCTTGAAGTTATTTGAGTGTCACTGCAGGCACGCACTGGGAATGAATGCCTCGGATGATGCCCTGCTTTGGCAAGGTGTTTCAGAGGAAAACGTACGGAAAGCGGCTGATTTATCCACAGCTCTCAAAGAAGAGCTCAGCGATTACTACAAACTCCTCAAAGGAGATGGCAAAAAGAAAGACATCTACCTTTCCGAAGCAATCAAAGCGCTAATTGATTTCGTTGAGAAACTTAAACCTTAATCGGAGTATTTATGCTTTTTAAAGAATTTGATGCAGCCACAACGCCGATTGAGGGGCACATGCTTTTGGAAGCCAGCGCCGGCACCGGAAAAACGTATTCCTTGATGCGGGTGCTGCTCAGGCTTTTAGTCGAGAAAGGGATTGAGCTGGATCGGATTTTGGTTGTGACATTCACGAATGCGGCCACCGATGAACTGTCATCTCGTTTGCGCAGCAACCTGACGGAACTCATTGAACAAATCAGACTGAAGAAGAACGGCAGCTTCAACGATCTGCTGGATAGCTGGGAAGAAAAGAAATATTGTTCGGCAGAAATTCTTGAAAAACTGCAAACGGCGCTCAATAAGATTGACGACGCTGCCATTTTTACTATTCACGGATTTTGCCAGCGAATCCTGCAAGACTTTGTCTTTTCTTCAAAAGGGAACTACGACTTTGAGATCGGCGATGATTCAGATGCGAAAGATAAAGCGTTAACTACTTTTCTTCGTACAAATCTTCCCAAGGCTTATCCAACCTGCCCTACGGAACAACTATCTCTAGCTCGCGACATTCCATGGGCAGACATCCTATCGACTGCTGCCGGCCTGAGCAGAACTAAGCCCCTCACTCAGCAAATGAAGCTGATGAAAGACTCCGAGCATGAGCCTGAAGAAGAAACCAATCAGTTTTTTAATACTTTTATTGATCAGGCAACAACTCTCTACGAAAAAAACAAGAAAGATGAGCGTCTATTTACGTTCGATGACCTGCTGATTGAAGCAGAAGAACGCATTGTTAAAGATCCGGAATTCACCAAAGCCATTCAAAATCTTTATGGCGCTGCATTAATTGACGAATTTCAGGATACGGACCCGATTCAATACTCTATTTTCAAACATCTGTTCTTAGATGATCCGGAAGGCTCTAAACCCGTCATCTTTGTCGGCGACCCGAAACAGTCTATTTATCGCTTCAGGAATGCCAGTCTCGAAACGTATCTGTTAGCCAAAAATGAAATCAACAACCTTTACCAGTTAGTGAAGAATTATCGTTCAACGCCGGGAATCATCGCCGGAGTTAATGAATACTTCAATCCGGAAGGAAAAGGGCCCGACGGCGGCTTTTTGAATCAGGCTCTGACCTATTCGCCGGTGCAGTTTAATAAGAAAAAACTACCGCTCCTCCTAGAGAAAAACGGTAAACTCGAACCCCTCCCCTCTTTCGCTTTCTGGTCTAACGCCGACACTAAGGCCTTGTCCAATGCAGAGGCTCTTCGCGATATGGAGGCTATTGCCATCGCAGAGGAAATCGAATCCTTACTAAAGGAAAACGTTCTCTATGAAGGCCGGAGACTGAGGCCCAGTGACATCGCCATATTGGTCGCAAAGCGCTTCCATGCTGACAAAGTTATTGAGCAGTTGCGCAAGCGAGGCATTCGAACTCTTCGCTCCTCGAATGAAAACGTCTTATGTTCTAAAGAAGCGCACGAACTCAAGAGCGTTCTGGAGGCTATGTACGATCCGAGAGATACGCGTCTTGTGGCAGCGGCTCAGGCAACCCGAATTTTCGGCGACTCGTTGAATGACTTACTAAACAACGATGCGGCCTCTGCCCAGGCACGCTTGCTATTGGAGAATTCAGCGAAAATCTACGAAAAGAGAGGAATCATCGCTGCAGTCTCTAACCTTTTCGCCGGCGCCAAAACCGAAGAGCGTTTACTGCAATACGGCGGAGAACGCGCCCTCACGAACTATCAGCACATCTTGGAGCTTCTGCATCAGCAGCACAACACCATAGATAATCTGCAGGGGCTGCTTCGCTGGTTAAAACAAGAACAAAAAAAGAACAACGACAGCTATACCCTGAGACGTGAAACCGATTCCGATGTGGTTCGGGTAGAGACCATTCACAGCAGTAAAGGACTTCAATACCCGGTTGTTTACTACCTTGATCGGCCAATAAGCTTTTCCAAGAGTCAAGAATTTAGAGACGATGCAACAGGTGTCATTACCTTCTATGAAACCGAACAAAAGGCTCCCGACGACTTTGTTGAGAAATCTTATGAAGAGTCAATGAGATTGTTATATGTCGCTATGACGCGGGCAACAGCAAGAGTGGTCCTGCCTTATTTCTTTAAGAAGACTAAATCAGGGGCGCCGCACGGAAGCGTCGGCGGAAAATATCCGCTTGCGCAGGCTATCAGCGGAGAAACGTCAGGAGGAATGGCCATAATTAACGGGCTGAACCGGCTGCGGGAAGCTTTGAGCCCGAAGGAAGCGTCGGCAAGGGAAGTGAGAAAAGCCCTGCTTGAAGGAATATCCGAGCACAACAAAAACAACGCACATCCTCTCATGCTCTCTGAAAAAGCCTTGAATGCTTACTCTCCTTTTGATATTCGTTTTGACTTCGAACCCGGCAAATTTAGTGACTTCGAAGTCTCCATTAGAGAACAGATCGAACATCTTGATCTCAGAGCCGGTCGCGGTGACAGACAAAATCGTTCCTGGATTTCCTCTAGTTTCACAAGCCTATTGAGAACCATGGAGGCACAGGATTCTGCCGTCATCACTGATGAAACAGAAGCTTCAGAATCAGAGGAACCAGTCGCAGCATCGAAAGAAGAGGATATTTTGGAGGTTCTCAAAGGTTCTCAGAGCGCTGCCGAATTCGGCACGAAAGTCCATGAATTATTGGAAAAGATCTTCGACAAAAATTTTCATAATTGGAAGCTCAGAGTCTACAAATTTTTAGATGATCGTTTTAAGGGGTATGTCGCTCCGGAAACAGAAGAACGAAAGGCCGAAATCGAGACCAAAACGGAAGAGTTCTTCGAAAATTTATTCGAAGCAAAGATTCTGCCCTCCGCGTCGGGCTTCCACCTCGCTCAGCTTTTTAAAAATCTTAAAGATTGCCGTCCGGAATTGAAATTCATGCTTTCCGTCGGAGCTCCGATAAAGGGCAGAGAACGTCTGACGGCGAGTCTTTTGGCTGAAACACTAACAGCCTTTGATTCTCGTTATAAAGACTTCCATTTATCGGAACTCGATATGCGCGGATACCTCACGGGCTCCATCGACTTAGCATTTGCCGCAGACGGCAAATATTGGGTCATCGACTGGAAGACGAACAAAATTGATTACCGCAATAATGCTCCCGAGCTGTACACGCCAGAAGCCGTAGACGCCTTGATGAAAAACAATCACTATGAGCTCCAGTTGACGCTTTACCTGGTTGCGCTCAAACGAATGCTAGAGGTTCGTTTAAATCTGCCTGAAGGTGAGGGTTATAAAGTCATCGGAGGCGCGATTTACTGCTTTTTACGCGGTATCAACAAAGAAGGGCGCGGAACATACTTTGAGCGTCCCAAAGATGGCCTTATCGAATGTTTAGACGACTTCCTGAAAAACGGATTTAGTCGTGAACTCCTGGAATCTCGTGCTAAAGGAGCTGCGTGAAATGATTTCGCAAAACCAAAATTCATTTGAAAACCTCGGCACCATTCTGCTTGATCTTTTAGCTCGTCGAGGAAAAACTGTGACGGCAGAGCAGCGAAATGCGCTGGCGTTTTTCATGCTGCATCTCGGACAAGCAGAACACCTCGGAGGTTTATGTGTCGAGCTTGATGCAACGCCGCAAAATAAAGGATACGTGGAGCTGCTTAGGGAAGCAGAGCTGCTAACAGACGGCAGCAGCAAAATTGCTGATGAACCCAACAACCTTTCTGTCGCTCCGACGCCCTTTATTCTTGACGTAAGCGAACCGAAAAAGCTGAGAATTTATTCCCGCCGCAACTTTTGCTCTGAAAGCCGTTTGGCTGCGGGAATTCACGGTATGTGCTCTGCAAGCGCCAGCGAAGTCAACGAGGTAAAAGAGGCCTTGGGACAGCTAGAACAGACGTTAAAGAATGCACGAGAAAAGGGCGACAAGAAAGCCTACTCTTTAAATCCCCTACAGCTGAAAGCAGCCGAACTTGCGGTTTCGGAAAAATTCTCCGTCATTTGCGGCGGTCCCGGTACCGGCAAAACAACTACCGTTGTGAAGTTCATCGAAGCCTTTTTGGAGATTCATCCGAAGTGCATCATTCAAATGTGCGCACCAACCGGGAAAGCCACAAGCCGCCTCCTTGAATCCGTAAAAAATCAGGCGGATGCCGGTCCAACCTCTGCTCCTTACTATCCCGAGGTTCGCAAAGCTCTTGCCGAAGACAGGCTGACCTCTTTAACGATCCATAAATTACTGGTTACGGATTTATCCAACGGAAAACGGCCGTCTGCGGATAATCCGATTGAAGCAGATTTGCTAATCGTGGATGAGAGTTCAATGATTGACTCGGCCTTGGCTTTGAAGCTTGTCAGAGCAATTGACCCGGCCAGAACTCAAACAGTGTTCTTAGGCGACAAGCATCAGCTGGCAGCCGTCGGGCCGGGTTCGGTATTTGCGGATCTCTCTGATAATTCAGGTGTTTTAAAAGGGCACATCGTTGAATTAAAAGAGAGCATTCGCTTCAATGACGAATCCGCTATCGGCAGGTTAGCTCAGTGCATGCTCGCGCTCGAAGAAAAGAAAGATCCCGACCTTTCCAGCTTTATTTCGCAAGTTGAATATACGGACGATCGTCCCTTCGAAGGATTTAAGGATACCGGCGTGTTTTTCAAATCTGCAGGAAGAAATCTTCCTTTGCGGGCTCAGAATTGGTTAGAAGAAAAACTCGATACCTACTGCAAAGCAGTCCAAAACTTAAACCTGACTTTAACTTCGAATGATAAAAACGAAGTAGATCCCAGATCAGCCAGCTTCGAAAACCTTCCTAGTGATGTACAACAAGCTCTTGAAGAGGTTTGGAACGAGTTGAGTACCTTCCGGCCCTTATGCGCACAGCGTGAAGGTCCCACAGGCGTCAACGCCGTCAATGACTTTTGCGAAGATTTTGTTAAATCGGCATTTAAAGTCCCATCCGCCGATGACATGTACAACGGCAAGGTCATCATTGTTCGTCAAAACGACTCCGGTCTCGGTGTTGCCAACGGCGACGTGGCTATTATTTTCGGCTTGAAGACAGCTGATTCCGACAAATCGACGTGGTATGCATTCATCGGTGATCTGAAGAAAATCGTTCCGGCTCAGCTGCTGCCAAAATATGACACTGCCTTTGCCATCACTATTCACCAATCGCAGGGTTCCGGCTTCCGTGATGTCGCCATCTTCCTGCCGACGCTGAGCGCCGGAAGTGATGCTGCCTCGTTATGCACGCGCGAACTTCTTTATACCGGCATTACTCGTTCGGAAAAAACGTGCCAGATTTTCGGGTCTAAAGATGTTCTAGGCATGTCTTTAAAGACCGTCACGCAGCGCAGCGGAGGACTGCCCCAACGGCTTAAAGAGCGCTTCAGCGAACAAGGCTAATTGTTCCTCTTGAGAGAAGAGGCCGGGCCGATTAACCAAATCTGATCGGCTCTTCTCTTTCTTAGATCATGACAGATAAGAAATCAGGTTCTCAAAACAGGAGTCCCATTCTAACAATAGAGATCGGAGTTCAGTTTCTGCAATATACCCCCTCTATATAATCACGAATTCGTGAATAGACCATCAATGACAAACCCGTTGCAATGAAATGTAGAACATTTTTTTGAGGTATCTTGTTATCAGCGCATCTGTGTTGGTTACACCCGAGGCAACCCTTGAGGTTTGCAGAGGCTTCCTCTACACACCGAGGTCTGCATAAGCTATCTAATCCTTAACCCTGGATACTTATCAGCATCTCTAAGCAATACTTCGCGACTCTTGTATACCGCTCGCTAGATAGTAATAATCACGTCTTTTCCCTTGCAGTTCAGAAAGGATATAAGGTAAAAATTAAGGCAAATCTGTTTCCCGCGAGCATAAAACTGCAGGTGCTGGCTTCCACAGATAGGAGCGCTATCTGAGTGTGCCATCTATCCTAGAGCACCTACTGCTCTTGAAAGTTTCAATAAAAGCTCTTCCGAATACTCGTCTTCGTACAAAAGGGAGTAAAAAACTTCTCTCAGCAAATCTCGTGAAATTTTATTATCTGCCACCCAAACGGCAATATCTTCAAGTCGAAATACAACGCTTGGTACTAAAGACTCGAACCCATTAATCTGTAAAAAATAGGCGCACAGAGCAATCGATGATCTTTTATTACCATCAAAAAACACATGTGACTTGTTTATTGAATACATTAGATAAGTTAATTTATCTTCAAGCTCTGGGTAATAATCATCGTTGCGAATGTGTTCGAGTATGCAGCACAAATGTCCCTCATCTTTTATTCCTTCAAACCCTCCGGTGTTAGTAATAATCTGGTCATGTACCTGCACCGCGTATTTTGTCTCAAAATAAAGAAACGGCATGGTCTGTCACCTATCCTTCAGTCTTTTGAATACAGCCTGAATTTCGGGGGAAGATAACTGCTCTTCTAACGATCGACTCTTTTCGCCTAGGAACTTATCAAAGTCAGTTTCCGGAACAGAAGAAATATACTCAACTAGCTTGTGGTGTAGGGCATCTCTAAATCCAAGATCTCTGCTAGCCATCTTACTCCTAGCATCTTTAATAAGAGGCTCGTACAAGGGATGGTCTACCATAAGGTCCAAAATAGTTTCGACTTCAGAAATATCTAGGAGGCGCCCGCACTCATTGCTCTTCTTTTCAATTTCATAAGCCAGTCCAGACTCAAAACTTGAAATTAGATTTAGAACTTCGGAGTATAAGGTTTCTCTCACGCTTTCGGTTTCAGCCAACCGAAGAATTTTTCGGTATTCTCTAGCATTTTCCCTAAAGAGTGCTTGGTAGATTAAATCTGTGAATTTTGCATATTTCCAGTTATTACGAACAACAAAACTCTTAAGAGCATCTGTGAACTTTTTACGGTAGTTGGACTCAATGAGTAAAGAGGGAAGAAAGTCTTCATCTCTTTGATTAACGTACTTCGCTTGGCCCCCAATTCTTTTAGAAACAACACTGATAGCTATGCCTAAAATCTGTTTTCGCAGATCTTTGGCTATATCGCTCTCGGTAAGAAGCATTCCTATATTGAGGACGGCTCTAAAAGAGTAGATTCCTAAGACCGTAGTTTTGGTACCCTCATTGTTGAGGAGGCCACTATTTAACTTCTTGAATTCATTGAGTTTTATTCCTTTCAAGAGAGTGTATCCGTTATCTTTTAGCTCGTTACCGTTGGCACTCGTTAGGCGTTCGATTGTCTGTTCACTTACCGCAAATATGCGAGCCACTTGAGACTTCGTAAAGAAAACATCATCGAGATAAGATACTCCGCTCCAATTCAACGTCTTTTGTATCTCTCTAACAGCCATTTTGTTGTTTAAGACATTTTGGCGCTCAATGGTAGTTAAATCAAATCTATTGTTCCTTTCCGTTTCCATTACCATCTTTTCCTCAATTATTGCTTCGCCCAATCAAACTAAAAATACGAGATCTCTTACTAAGATATGTCTGTTTTGTTGTTTCTTTTGAAGTTCATGGAGTTAACGACACTCAAATTTCGTCTACACGGTTATACAGAGCCAGACCTTTCAATGACTTCTCCAATGACGTGAACTTGCTCCGCGTCTGTTGATTTAATAGTTTCATCTGGAAAGTTTGGATTTTCCGAATGAACTATTATCGAGCCGTCAATCTTTTTATAGAGTCGCTTAGTTCGCAAGACATTCCCGAAAATAAAGACGTAAATTCGGCCATCGATAATTTCGGTTTCTGAGCAATCAACTAGAACGACATCATGGTCAAGTAAAAGGGGCTCCATAGAATTTCCAGTTACTTTGAACCGTTTGCAGTCTTCTGGATTAACATTTTTCCGCTGGAACCACGAACGGCGATAAACCACTTTGTATTCAGATGGCAACTCTTCCAGCGTTGAATTTTCGTCAATTTCTGCCGCAAACCGAATCTTGTATTCGGGAATCCCCACCCAATCGATCTTATCATAAGTATCTTCTGCCGCAAGAACGTCAGAGGGCTTTATCGGTCCGATGCCAGTAGCCAACCACGTTGAAGAAACGCCAAGCAATTTGGCAACCTTAGGAAGATTAATAGATTTGATACTTTTCGACTTGCCACTAAACCAATCGGAAACAGAGGCCGGAGAGATCGAACACGACCTAGCAATGTCACTTTTTCTTAAATTGGAAGCACTCAGAGCCAAGGTTAAACGCTCTGCCAATGTTAATTTTTCATTCATTTGCCTAACTCTATCTATTAGGTATGCCTAACATATTTTAAAAAGATTGATTAAATTATTCGAAAAATTTTTAATGATGCTAAAGAGAATTGATGCCCATACCAATCGCCTAATTCTTGGTTCTTTAGGCGGAACAACTTGCTGTTGCACACATTTATGAAGTCAGCTACCCCAGCAAGGTGCTGGGTAAGATTCCAAAAGGCGTCCTTCTTAGCAGAAAATTCAAATACTTTCCGTTGATTAAACACGCTATCGCCAACCAACTGAGTGTCGATATAGCTCGTTATAAACAATTGAAGCTCGAAGCTAAAATGGAGTGTCAGACGACAAATTTAAGTCCCCCACAACAAAAAATTCGAAATTCTTTTGTTGAGATACTCCCAATGGCTTTTTAAGCTCGGTTTACCTGTCAAACCCAAGCCAAAAAATGAAACACCCTCAAAAGGGCTTTTGATAATTTAAAAGACAAATGAACACACCACCAAATATTTGTGTCTAACAACTACGCCTCTCAGGAGAAATCATTACTCAAGCGAAAGAAAGAGAACAGAGAGTCGGCGGTTGTCTGCCCAACTATTCGTATTACGAGGACATCTTAGAGCAACGATAACTGGTATCGTTGCCAGTCTTCTCAAAGTCCACTTCTTTCAGACGGCAACAAAAGAAAGGCGGTGGCGATCTATTTAAGAACAATGGGATCAAGTTCATATCGGTTCAAGACCGTTTAGGGGAAGTTTTCAATCGAGTAGGGGAAGCTTTCACCTACCCCTCTCACACCACTGGGCATGCGGGTCTCGCACCCAGCGGTTCCAATTAACCTATGCGGGTCGCCTACTTGCTTCCCGCATTGCTTTTCCCAGATCGTACCACCCTTCTTTCAGGAGAATATCCAGGCTCAGAGCCATATGAATCTGCACTCCCTTTGACATTCTCCAATACCTGTTAGAGCTGTAAGCATATTCATGTAACGCCGGAGCGTTCTTCCACCGCCTCTTAAACTCCTCTCGGCGTTTCGCCGGCCTTTTCCATTGTTTCCAATAGATTTGCCTAACTCGTCGATGAAGCCATTGATCAGTTCGTTCGACCCATTTTGCAGGGATAGCCTTGTAAAAGTAGTTGACCCAACCCCTAAGGGTCAGTTTCAGCTCCCTTTTCACCCGTTCAATTCCTCCCGGTGCCCTTCGGTCTGTAATCTGCTTCAGTTTTTCTTTTAACTTAAGCATCTTCTTCCGATGGACGACGGGAAAGTACCGGTAGGTAGGATATCTCTCCCTTCTTTTCTTCGATACTTGGGAGGTGAAGGAGAATCCAAGAAATTGAACTTCCGGATCCCCGATCCTAAGTATCTTCGTCTTTTCTGCGTTAACCTTCAGAAAGAGTTTCTGCTCGATAAAGTCAGTGACCCATTCAAGCAACCTTTCGGCCGCTTTTCTGCTTTTTGCAAAGAGAACAGCGTCATCCGCATAGCGGACCGCCCGAACCCCTTTGCTTTCAAGCGAATGTTAGCCAGCAATGGCGAGATAACACCTCCTTGAGGGGTGCCGATGGTATTGGGCTTTCCTACTTTGCCTTCTTCACAGATCGGTGCACGCAGGAATTTATGAATCAGCGACACAACCCTTCCATCCTCAATCCTATCGGACAGCAATTGGATGAGCTTACTGTGATTCACTGTGTCGAAGAACTTCCTTAGATCCAGATCTACAACCCACATGTATCCGTCCTTTACATGCTCCATCGCCCTCCGTACTGCGAGTCGACAGCTTCTGTTCGGACGAAAGCCAAAGCTCATATCCTTGAAGAGTTTTTCGTATTCTTCGCTCAGCACCAGTGCCACTGCCTGCTGGACAAATCGGTCGATGACCGTCGGTATTCCCAACGGTCTCTGCTCTCCATTGTCTTTCGGTATGTACACTCGCTTAATAGGTAAGGGACGGTATTCTCCTTGTCGGATCATCGCTGTCAGTTTTCCAGGGTTCTCAAAGAAATATTCCTTCAATTCCTCTGTTTTCATGCCGTCTACTCCGGGTGAACCTTTATTGGCTTGCACCTTTTTCATGGCTTCCCACAGATTCCTCCTGGCGAGTATTCTGTCCAGCGTGATCGCCTTAAAAGCTTCGTTACTCATGAGTTCAATCCAGTCAGCGCTTTGAACTCCTCTTCGGCTGTTCTCGTGTTCCGCACTACCATGGCCGAAGTAGGTCGGGTATTGCCCATTTTTCTGCTCACGCTGATTGGTTTTCCCCCTTTCGCGGGTTTATTGGTTTGGTCCTTCCCTGTTACTCTCAGGTACTATGACCGCTGCTGACTTCTTGCCATTCGTTGTTACTGCCTTTGCTGGCTAGCAAGATCTCCTCGGGTAAGGGCATTCTCTTTCGCTCCATGCAGCTGCAGCCTTTACACATACGAATTCCGTCTAGTATAAAATTCTAAAATTACGTTATCTAATTAGAATAAGAAGTATAATACGGCCATGAATGGAGGAATTTCATGGCCGGTCG
>OWIN01000521.1_pt1 | contig 22279 bp, 30 predicted proteins | sample 1732771 | NCBI WGS metagenome assembly OWIN01 (sample SAMN05065752, study PRJEB22554) | human gut metagenome | biome: ENVO:2100002; feature: ENVO:00000062; material: ENVO:00002003 | host: Homo sapiens | place: USA | reverse complement strand
ACGAGATCGCTCAGTGTCTCGTGGGCTCGGAGATGTGTATAAGAGACAGGTTAAGTACAGTCACATTGCAAATGATATTATTCAGCTATATAGAATAAGATTGCAGGAAAGAAAAACGGATATTTTAGCAAAGACCATGACTGATTGTTACCATAAGCTGGCAAACAAAAAAAATCTCGTTAATAGAATTGTCATGGACTCAGAAACGTTAGATTTAAAATATCTTGACAGTAACGGTGAAGAAGTTGCAAAGAAACGACTTTCTGCAGGTGAAAAACAGTTGATGGTGATTTCATTGCTATGGGCGCTTGCGATTTGTTCTAAGAAGAAGTTGCCAGTGATTATAGATACTCCATTGTCACGATTAGATTCATCGCATAGAAAGGCATTAATTAAAACTTATTTTCCCAAGGCAAGTGACCAGACGATTATCTTATCTACAGATTCAGAAATTGATGAAAAGTACTATCTTATGATGAAAGATAGTGTAGGTGATGAGTTTACACTGCAATATGATGATGAACATAAAAATACTTCTATTAAGGATGGATACTTTGGATGGGGAGGAAAATTAGTATGATTATTAAGCAGATAAAGCTTTCCAATGTTTCAAAGGATCGTTTGGGAAGACTTAAGGGCAAAACTGGAATCAAGAACTGGAATACGTTATGCCGCTGGGCTCTTTGTTATTCTTTATCAGAGAATACAATGCCAACAGATATTCCAATTGTTACAGATAGCAATGTTGAAATGTCGTGGTTTACCTTTGGTGGTGAATATAGTGATATTTATGAAGCGTTAATGATTGCGTGGTGTAGAAAAATGAATTTACCAACAGATGAGGATACCCTGGCTAAGTACTTTAAGTTACATCTTGAAAGAGGTATTGCACATTTATCTGGAACAAATTTTATTAAAAATCTAGATGATTTGATGAATTTGGCAATAGAGGATTAATTATGAGTATTTATTTAGATTATAACGCATCTGCACCAATAGATGAGAGAGTGCTTGATGTGATGGTAGATGTATACAAAAATGTTATTGGAAATCCAGACAGTAGAACACATGATTTTGGTGATAAAGCAAGAAATGTTGTCGAAGCAGCTCGGGCACAAGTAGCTTCATTGTTGGCTGTAGATAAAGGGGAAGTATTCTTTACAAGCGGCGCAACTGAAAGTGATAATATTGCTATTAGAGGATTAATACAATATGGCATCGAATCTGGGAAAAAACACGTTATCACAACGAGTATCGAACATAAGGCAGTCTTAGAATCTGTTAAAAGTCTTAAAAATGAGGGATTTAGTGTAGATATTGTTGATCCTGGAGAAGATGGTAGAGTATCGGTAGACAAAATTACGTCATTGCTAAGAGATGATACTTTGCTTGTTAGTGTTATGCATGCAAATAACGAGACTGGTGTGATTCAACCGGTACATGAGTTGGGTGAAATTTTATCAGAGAAGAAAGTACTGTTTCATGTAGATGCGACTCAAAGCTGCGGAAAATTGATGCCGGAACTTAGAAGCTTGAAATATGATATGTTGTCTTTTAGTGGACATAAACTTAGAGCCCCACAAGGAATAGGCGCGTTGATTTTAAGAAAAAAAAGATATAAGTTACCTCCTGTCAAGGCTATTACATATGGTGGACAACAAGAGCATGGCATTCGTCCAGGAACAGTACCGGCAGCGTTAATAGCAGGATTAGGAAAAGCCTGTGAACTCGCACAGTGCGAATATGAAGAAAACATACGAAACCTTAAAATAAACAAGCATAGAATAATCTCCATGTTTGAAAAATCTGGGTTAAAATATGTGTTTAATGGAGATCAGGAGTGTTGTATGCCCAATACATTAAATGTTAGCTTGCTTGGAATTGAATCTGAAGCATTGATGCTTTCAACAAAGCAATATTGTGGAATATCTAATGGCTCCGCATGTACATCACAGGAGTATAGTCCAAGCTATGTACTAATTGCAATGGGATTAGCACCAGAAAGAATTTCATCAGCAATTAGAATAAGTTGGGGGCCTAGAACGAGTACAAAAGAGATCGAAAAAGCTTTGGCAGATTTATTGAATACTGCTCGTGGATTAATATTCTAAAAGTAACACAAGCTGTAATCAAATCAATTAGTAGAATTAGTAGGATTTTTCTAAAGAGAATGAAGGGGGGTATCATCATATGAAAAGAATCGAAAAGATTTTTAAAGAAATAGACACTGAAGCTGTTTGGTCGATAAAACTATTAACAGTTAAATCATCAAAAAGAGAGGGCGTTATTTACTCTGCGCATCAGGTATTACTTGATCCATTGGATACACTTGAAAAACACGTATTAGAATTGAAAAAAAAATACTTAGAAGATTCTAATGCCATATTAAAGAAGTATACGAAAGTGATTGATTATGACGGTTCTGCTGAGTCCACATATGTTTATAAAATAGAAAGAAATTCGGAACTCATTAATCGAGAGCAGCAACTGCTTTTTGATGCATTAGACCGTGCAAATCAAGAGGGGAATCCTTTTGAACAAAAATATAGTGCATACGTTATTTCAGGAATTTCAGATGGTAAACCAGTTCATTTCTTTACAATGCAAAGCCCATTTGTAAATATGAAAAGGAAGCATTGGTGGGATGGAAAAAAATTTGTTGAAATGACTACGCCAGTTCTTGCGCTAAGGATGAGTGCGGATGTTATTTTTTATGATAATAGTGCTTATTTGATGACAATGGCTGGAGAAAACCTATTCCAACTTGAAAGAGCATATAAAAAAGTTAGTTCTTTTTGTATTAAACAAGTGAATGAAAGTGGAATATTAGCAGATATCGATACATTTGAAAGTGTTGCATCATCTGGAAATAATCCAAGAAAATTTGTAAGTTATAATAAGGCATATCTAGAGAAACTTAATAACAAGAAGACAAGAGAAAAGATGGGAAGGAAATTTGATATTCCATTAAAAGACGGTAAATTTGATACCACTGATAAAAATACTTCTGAAAAGGTAATAAAACTATTGTGCAAAAAAGGGATGTTGGATCCTTTTGAAGATAGTCCTGTTGAAGTATCAAGCGCTATCGCCTGGAGTTAATTATGTCGAAAATAATTATTACTATGATGTATGTTACATCATTCTTTCCTCTTTGGATTTCGATAGTATTTATTGATGTAGTAAGCATTATTGAACAACAAGATGTGAATACATATACAGAATGGATTAGTATGTTTTCAATTATTCTGGCCAATGTTATCGCATATGTCCTTATTGCAATATGGTTGTCAACAGATGGGAAAAATCCGTCATCGGAAATGAAATTAATTTCAGCAAAAGAGGAAAAAAGAATTTCCGCAGAATTTTTATTATCATATGTATTACCATTGATGGCGTTTGATTTTACAGTCTGGAGTTCAATGATAATTTTTCTGTTTTATTTTGTTTGTCTAGGATTTATCTCTATCAAACATAATTCGGTATCAATAAATATTGGACTAGAGCTTGTTGGGTACAGTCTATTTGAATGTGTTTTGTGTAAAGAAGATAATGAAGGTAACTATTCTGACCTACAGATGCTTACAAAAAAGAATTTGGTAAATCATGTGGGTGGAATTATAAAGATAAAAAGTGTAAATAATGAATTAGGAATTCATGTATCTTAGAAGGTGATATTATTTATGGAAGTAAAGAAATTAATTGGAGAAGCAACTGAATATGATAAGAAGCTTCTTCTTGAAGAGAAGAAGCCTAAGAGTTGGTGTAAAAGTGTAAGTGCGTTTGCCAATACGCTTGGCGGTTCCTTGATCTTTGGCGTTTCTAATGATGGAGAAATTGTGGGACTTCAGGACCCAGATGGAGATGCTGAAAAGATTAGTGAAATTATCAAAACAAGATTAGATCCAATACCTGAATTTAGGTTGAGATTTCATGATGAAGCTGGAAAGATACTTGTGATATTGGATGTAGTTAAGGGAGAAGAAACTCCATATTATTATTCAGGCGATGGTGTACTAGAAGCCTATGTTCGTATGGGAAATGAAAGCGTAAAAGCAACTGCAACAGAGCTCAAAAGGCTTGTTTTACGAGGGAAAAATACTTCATATGATTCACAGATTTCAACCTACAGAGTGGAAGATTATGCATTTTCAAAGCTAAGAGAAAGATATAAAAAATGGACAGGTAGTAGTTTTGATGACAAAGATTTGGTTTCGTTTGGTCTTGCCAATGAACAGGGATATCTGACTAATACAGGAGCATTGATTGCAGATGAAAGTCCCGTCCGCTGGTCGAGATTATTTTGCACGCGTTGGAATGGATTGAATAAAAGCGGTGGCACAATTGATGCATTAGATGATGCAGAATATGAAGGTAGTGTTATTTCCCTCATTGATAATGGAGAAGCGTTTATTAAGCGGAATACAAAAATGATGTGGCGAAAAACCTCAAATTCCAGAGAAGAAATGCCGGAATACGTGGAACGTAGTTATCATGAAGCATTGGTTAATGCATTGGCACACAGAGATTACCTGGTAAATGGTAGTGAGGTTCATATAGATATTTACGATGACAGAATGGAAATATATTCTCCAGGAGGGATGCCTGATGGTTCATTAATTCAAGATAGGGATCCTCTTATGGTCCCATCTACAAGAAGAAATCCTGTTCTCGCTGATGTATTTAACAGATTGGGATATATGGAGCGAAAGGGTAGCGGTTTTGGAAAAATTATAAGTGGTTATGAATTTCAGATTAATTATAATGATACTAAGAAACCTTCTTTCCGTTCGGACAGATATCAATTTACAGTGATTATGCCAAATTTGAATTATAGTATTTCTGAAGATCTCTCTCAAGAAGAGTTAGATAATAAAATTATTGAGTTAGTGCGTAAAGATAGCGGAATAAGCACAGAGAAAATAGCATTTGCTCTCGGAGTAAGTTCAAAAACAATCAAGCGGCACATTAAGAAAATGGATAATGTCCGTTTCGTAGGACATGGTTTTAGTGGAAAGTGGGAAGTTACTGATTAGCAGAAGAAATAAAGGAGGCCTGCAATATGAATAAAAATCAAATGCATCAGATATTTGCACATTATATTGATAATTTTGAGAAGCTGAATGACCTGGACCATGCAGAGTATTATAAGTGGCAGATTTGTTATAAGTTTCGGATTCTTATGGATGAGGCATTAGCAGCAGATGCAGATGATTTCGCGGATGCGCTATATCTGGTGAAGGATTGTAGCAAAAATATTATTGATAGCTATACACAGCCATTTTATGGTTTGGTGGAATTTGCTCGTCGTGAGCCGGAGACCGTTCAGCAGATGTTTTTGGATTTGTACTCAGATGATGGCGGAGATGTAAAGGTTCAAATGGAATTAATCAAAAATTTCTTTGATCAGAGCAATGAACTCCTTGAGAAGTATTTTCCAGACAGCTATTTGTATAAGCAGAATTCTCATTCGGTATCGTCTTATCTATTTTTATATGATCCAGACCATCATTATATGTATAAGGCAACCCAATCACAGATTATGGCTGATTGCATAGAGTTTTATGATGATTGGGGAACTGGAGACAATATCAAGCTTGATGTATATTATCGGATGTGCGATGAGATATTAGCAGAAATTAAAAATTGCCCGGAACTAATCGCTACGAATCAAAGCAGATATGATGGCAATTTGCATTTTGAACCAGGAGAACTGCATGCGGATCCAGAATTACATATCCTGTTGTTTGATATTATTTATTGCTCTCATGTTTATGATTTGTTTGATGGAATTACATTTGCAAGACCGAAGTCAAAAGAGAAACAGCTGATTGTTGAGCAGAAAAAGAAAGCAAAAGCATTGCAGGATACATATAAGACAGCAGAGAAAAATGCTGAAGATTTGAATGAAGCACTACAGTTCTTTGTACTGGCTATAAAAGAGGCTGATTGTGTGAAACACAAAGCATTTGGCGAATGTGATGTACTTTCAGTGGATGAAAGATATGTCAGACTTAAAATCAGAAAGTCTGGCGAAGAAAAGCAACTGGGATTAGGAGTAGTAGTTAAAAATGGAATTGTAAAAGTAGAAACAGCTGAGTTTGAAAATAAACGCATAGAATACATGGAGTTGTTAAAGAACGCAGATAATATTCCAAGAAATCTGGAATATGCCGCAAGGGCACTAAAGCCATATGAGGAATACCTTGATTGATGATTTAAGTGTTGTGTCCCTGAAGATGTCCCTCAATGTCCCTTATGGTGTCCTCTAAGGAAAGAGGTCAATAATAATCAAACAAAGGAAGATAAAATGGTAAAGAACAATGATAATGCTCCTGAAGGATGGCTTTATATAGGAGATGATGATAACGTCCGCTATGCGCTAGGAAAACCGGGAAGTTATAATTTAGTAGTTGTTGGTTTGAATCCAAGTACAGCAACCTCTAATAAACCAGATCCTACCATAAAAAGAATTGAAAAGATTATTGAACAAGAAAATTTAGATGGATGGATTATGATAAATCTATATCCAGAGAGGACTCCAAACCCAGATCAATTACCGGAAGTGCCAAACAATTCAGTCGCAAAGAAAAACATTGAAGTGATAAGGTGGATTAATCAAAACTATCATATTGGACGCATTTATGCTGCATGGGGCACTAATATCGAAAAACGAGGATATTTGGTTGATGAGTGTCAACATATTGTAGATAGTATGGATCCTGACATTCCGTGGTTTACACGTGGTATGACGAAATACGGTCATCCGAAGCATCCACTCTATGTACCATATAAAGAAAAAATGGAATGGTTTCCGGTTCAGGATTATCTATGGGATTTTGAATGAAATACATAATGCAAAGGAGGTACCACGATGCCTTTCAAAATAGTTAGAAATGATATAACGAAAGTAAAAGCTGATGTCATTGTAAATACGGCGAATCCTAATCCGATATGTGCAAGTGGTACAGATCTTGCAATTTATGAAGCGGCAGGGAAAGAGCTACTTTTAGAAGAGAGAAGGGCAATTGGAAAGATTTGCAGAGGAGATATTGCAGTTACCGGAGCGTACAATCTTGATGCAAAATATATTATTCATACAGTAGGTCCGGTATGGGAGGATGGAACTCATAACGAGTTTGATATTCTTAAAAGTTGTTACAGAAAATCATTAGAAAAGGCATTGGAGTTAAAGTGCGAAAGCATCGCATTTCCACTGATTTCAACCGGGGTATATGGTTTCCCAAAAGATAAGGCATTACAGATAGCAGTATCTGTATTTAGCAGTTTTCTTTTGGAAAATGATATACAGATAATTCTGGTTGTTTTTGATAAGAAATCCTTTCAGCTTTCTGGTCAGATTGTTGGAGAGATTGATTCCTACATAGATGCAAATTACATCAGGCAGTATCGGGATAGAGAGTATCCGGCAAGATTCGGAAGAGGCAGACGATATATGGAGCCGCTGCCAGAGGCGTTGCAATACGAAGAGAGACTGATGCGTAGCGAATCAGATGCAGATATTTGCATGGATGAGGAAGATGCTAAGTGTTCTATGCCAGAACCTTGTATGCTGTCAGCTGAGAATTCGTTAGAGGATGAATTGGAGAATATTGGAGCATCTTTCCATGATAAATTATTCGAGCTGATTGATGCATCACATATAGATAATAAGGATGTGTGGAAGAGGGCAAACCTTGACCGGAAACATTTTTTCAAGATTCAGTGTGATGAGTATTATCATCCGAAGAAAAAGACGGTAATGGCTTTGTGTATTGCACTTCATCTTGATCTGGAGCAGTCAAAAGACCTGATGGCAAGGGCTGACTGGGCATTCAGTCCGAGCAGTAAGTTTGACCTGATTGTGCAGAAAGCGATTATTGATAAGCAGTATGATATCATGCAGCTGAATGTGACATTGTTTCAATATACGAATGAGATATTGGGTATTTAGAACTGGAGGTAGAGATGAAAAAAGTATTACATATGCATAGTAATATATTTGATAGTACGCATCAAAGAGAAATAAAAAGCACAGACAATGTATTTGGCAAATTTCTTACAAATGAAGGATTATATGATGAAATAGAAATTACAGAAGATAATATATTTGAATTAGCAGATTTGATTGGAGGACATGTTAAGCTAGATGTGTATTGTCCTAAGTGCAAAGAAAATAGAGTGTTTTCTGGAGAGTGTATTCCGTATTATTGGTATAATGATCACGAACAAGAAATATATGGGAAGCCGTTAGAAGATGAAATTATATCATGGCAGTATTTACATAATATGTCTCAACCTAACGGAGGAGAGAATCAACCATGGACTTGGACAAATAAGTCGATAGAGGATGATACCAGACTGATGGTATTCAAATTTATTTGTACAATGGATGATACTCATCATTTGGATTATATCGTTCTTACATACGGAAATAAAATGAAAAAGATAGGTCAATATCCTTCTGTTGCAGATTTGTCATTCCCAGAATTGAAGGAATATAGGAAAGTAATGTCAAAGGATGATGAAAAAGAACTTAAAAGGGCAATTGGATTATATGCTTCTGGAATAGGAATAGGTTCTTATGTATACTTGAGGCGGATTTTTGAGCGAATTATTGTAACAGCAAGTCATAAGGCTATATCTGACGGAAAAATTAAAGCAGAGGATTTTGGAGGAGCGCGTGTAAATGAAAAAATCAAGATGTTATCAGATTATCTTCCTAAATCGTTAGTTCATAATGAGGCTTTTTATGGAATTGTAAGCAAGGGTATTCATGAGTTAAGTGAAGAAGAATGTATAGAATATTTTCCGGTAATGAAAAGTTTCATAATGATGATATTGCGTCAATTGGAAAAAATGAGAAAAGATGAGGAGGAAGCAAAGCAACTATCAGCAGCTCTTGGAAGCATTGCTGCAAAGATAAAGAAATAATGTAAATATTGGTTTTGAGTCAAGGGTGTCTTGTATATTAGTATAGGCACCCTATTTATTAGAAAAGTGTCGCTTTTCTGGCGACCATGCAAACAGCCGTCTGGGATATACTTATAATGTAATAAGGAAACAGGTAATACCGGAACGTTTCCGGGGACAGGAGGCAATTATGTATGGAGCAATTTTAGGTGACATTATCGGAAGCCCGTTTGAATTTGACAGAGGCGATAAAACAAAAGATTTTGAGTTATTTTCAGGAGACTGTGGATTTACAGATGATTCCGTCATGACGATAGCGGTAGCTGAGGCTTTACTTGCTGTGGGGCAGGATGCAGGCGTACCGGAAATAAAAGAAGCTGTCGTTGCGAACATGCAGGATTGGGGAAGAAGATATCCTTATGCCGGATATGGCGGCAGATTCAGTCACTGGCTGACGGAAACCAGCCCAAAGCCATATGGAAGTTATGGAAATGGTTCTGCCATGAGGGTTTCCGCAGCAGGCTGGCTTTATCCGACTATTGAGAGAACCAGGGAAGTGGCGCAGGCTACAGCAGAAGTGACACATAACCATACGGAAGGAATAAAGGGAGCGGTTGCCACAGCAAGCTGCATTTTTATGGCAAGAAACGGAGCCTCCAAGGAAGAAATCAGACCAGCCTATCATCATGTGGAGAGCTGTCAGCAGACAGTCCCGGAGGCAATCACAGCTTTTCTGGAGGCAGAAGATTTTGAGGATGCAGTAAGAAATGCTGTTTCGCTAGGCGGGGATACAGATACTCTTGCGGCAATAACAGGAAGTATAGCCGAGGCTTTCTTCGGAATACCAGCAGTTCTGAAAGCTGAATGCCGGAACAGGATAGCTCCGGAAATGAACAGGGTGTTGGATGCATTTGATGAAGTACTTGGAAGAAATAACCTGGAAGTAGATGAGTCACTAAGTGGAAATGATCTGATAGAAAATGCCATAAGTAATCTATATGAAAATCAGGTTCATGAGAGTTTTATAGATGTGATCACAGCAATATGTTTTCGCATAATGAACGATGGACAGGGATGGGTGCCGTTTGTAACAGTAAGCGGAGAAATGTTTCCTAATCTTGATGTCAGCACCTTGCAGGAAGGTGACAAGCTGACGTTGGACCAGGAAGTAAGGCTTCGCATGGATACCGTGGCAGCAGAGGATAGAATAGAATGGCTGTACATCTTTACTAACGAGGAAGAAAGTCATAAAAAGCCTGTTCCGAATGTTGTGATGGAAATTCCGTTCAGACAGATTTTAGAAATAGGATTGCATAATGATAAGGTTGCCGGAGTTGTAATCAATCCTTTCGGCAAATATTTTAAAGCAGATAAAAAAGTCATTGAATGTATATTTGATGCGTGCAGACAGAATATGGAGGGTGAAGCATAATGGAAAGAACAATCAGAGTAACTGGTAAGGGAAAACTATCAGTAAAACCAGATATGATACGACTCAGAATCAATATAGAGGGGATGTATGAAGAGTATGATGAAACATTACGGAGATCATCCGATTGTGTGGAAATCCTAAAGGATCTTATTGAAAAACTGGGATATGAGAGAAAAGAGCTGAAAATACTATATTTTAACATTGATACTGAATACGAGAGCTATCAGGCAAGGGATAAAAGCTGGAAGAGAAGATTCAAAGGATATAAATATGTGCACCGGATGAAGCTGGAGTTCCCGGCAGACAATAAAAGACTTGGAAAAATATTATATGCACTGGCACATTGTTCTGTATCGCCGGAATTTTCTATAGAATATACAGTTGCAGATCCGGAGAAGTCAAAGAATGAGCTTCTTGGCGCAGCAGTAAAGGATTCCCAGGCAAAGGCATCTGTACTGACCGAGGCAGCAGAAGTAAATTTAGGAAAAATCATAAATATTGATTATTCCTGGGGAGAGATTGATTTTGTATCAAGACCATTGCAGGAAATGTCGCTTCGAAGCTGTGAACCGGAGGAATGTGAGTCTGCTTCCTATGATATGGACATAGAGCCTGATGATATAGATATCTCTGATACTGTGACTGTTATATGGGGATTGGAAGATTAACGGAGGCAGATGTTTATGATGTCATCAATCTTTTGTGGAGAAATTAAAGAGAACAGGCTGAGTACGTGGAAAGAAAATAAAAATCCTTATGATATACTTGTAGATAATAACAGGATAGAGAGACTTGGCGGATGGGATTTTCTTTTTATTGCAGATGAATTGTTTACGGATTGTGTACAGGTTGACTGGGGAAGTTTTGCTTATAAATGTACGAAAGAGCAGCTTGTAGAATTGACGAGGAAAACAAAATGCGTGATTTCTGGGATAGAACTGCTGAAGCCTGAAAAGATATACGGTATAGTGTTTATTGAAGAGTGTTAAAAACAAAGGCATAGCACCCATTACAGGTCCTATGCCTTTGCATTTTCCGGCAGCAGCATCCGGTCATCAATATAGTAGTCACAGGATATCTTGCGGCTGTTGTGTCCGTAGAATTCGATGATTTCCGGAAGGTTGTCATTGACGGCATCAAATTCAAGATTCTGTTCCCGGCACCATTCGACAGCTTTCGACAGAGCCTCGCCGGCGCGGCAGGTCCAGAGAATGAGCTTGTTGCCATTGCGTTTCCATTCCTGAAGATATTCGATCAGTGTCTGGTTGGGCTGATCGAGCTCCGGCCATTTGCTGTAACACAGGGTACCGTCAAAATCGACAGCGATAGTCTGGAAATCCAACTGTTTCTTATTGTTCATTCGGATCATCTCCTTTAGCTGCTGTCTGCTGTACACCCGGATGGTAGCAGAACAGGCTTGTTACCGGCTTATGGAAAAAGTCTGCAATCCTCATGGCATAAAGCAGGGAAGGAATATGCTGTTTTGCTTCGATATTAGCAATCGTTTTCAGACTGATGCCGGTTGCAGTAGCAAGTTCCTTCTGTGTGATGCCAAGATCAGCTCTGGCTTCAACAAGTCTGCAGGTAATGGTGTCTGTACCTGTAACTGTGTCTATATCCATATCAGTGTTCATATATGCGTACCTCCAAAAATCAGAATAATTCAGATCTGTCCTGCTATGATAATCCTATCCGATCAAGTGTCCAAAAAACAGGACTTACGAAAGGACACGGCCGAAAATTTTGAAAGAACTGTTCTCTGTAACCGGAATCGGATCATATTTTTTATTGAGCGATATGAGGTAGGTTCCGAGTCTGTTATTCTGAAATTTCTTCACATATGCATTTCCATCAAGATAGAAGATACCTATTTCGCCATCATCAAGGCAGGCTGTCTGTTCAATCCAGATGAGATCCTTATTATGGTATTTAGGTTCCATACTGTCACCATCTACATATACGCCGAAGGTTGCGGCTTCCGGAATGTCAGGAGAGGAGAACATCTCATATTCATCGCTGTCAAGGAAAGAGCCGGTACCGGCGGAAACTGTATTATAAAATACTTTTCTTTCCCGGATCACATGGATAGGAATGATCTCTGCCGGTTTATAGTTGCCGGTGCTTTCCAGATCTCTGATATATTCAAGCACCTTGTTCAAGCCCTTTTCATTCAGGTTACGGAATGGGTTAAGAGGACTCTGACCAATAAAATCTGTATAGATATCATATATTTCAAGAATCTCACATAAGGCGAGAAACTGTCTGGCATTGGGAGTTGCTGTGCCAAGCTCCCAGGCACTGATTGAATTCTGTTTTACATAGATATCATAGTTTTCCAGTTCTTTTGCAAGCTGGCTCTGGTTCAGCTTATGTTCTTTTCTGTATTTAGCAATGGTCTTTCCTAAATCTTTCATAGTATTATGCCTTTCTAAGTAATCATATCAGGTATGATCTCCCTATGGGGATATATCAACTTTAGCACAGGAATCCCTAAAAATCAATATATAATATCAATAACATTGATAATATGCAAAACATTACCATTGATTAGCAATTAGAAAAGTATTATATTATGCCATGTAGACGGATGGTACATCATCCGGCAGTAGGAAAGAAGGAAGGTGGATGAATGAATAGAACAATACTGCATAGTGACTGTAACTGTTTCTATGCATCGGTAGAGCTTCTGCATCATCCGGAACTTCGCGGAAAGCCTGTTGCAGTGGGAGGAGATCCGGAGGTAAGACATGGAATCGTACTGACTGCCGATTACACAGCCAAGCGTCGCGGTGTGAAGACCGGCATGGCTTTATGGCAGGCAAGACAGGTCTGTCCGGATATTATATTTCTTCCTCCAAGAATGGATCTGTACCTGAGATTTTCTAGAATGGCCCAGGAGATATACGCAGAGTATACAGATAAGAGAGAGCCGTATGGAATAGATGAGTCATGGCTGGATGTGACAGACAGTGTAAGCCTTAAAGGAGACGGTTATCATATCGCACAGGAGATCAGAAGCCGGATGAAGAAAGAGCTTGGAATTACAGTGAGTGTCGGTGTGTCATTCAATAAGATATTTGCCAAGCTGGGATCTGATTATAAGAAGCCGGATGCCATTACTACCATGAATAAGGATGAGTGCAGGGATAAGGCATGGCCCCTCCCGGTATCTGATTTATTATATGTAGGAAGTGCAACGAATAACAAGCTGCGGGGTATTGGAATCAGGGCCATCGGAGATCTGGCAAGGACAGAGGAATCTCTTCTTGTAAGGAAGCTAGGGAAGATGGGAAGTATCCTGTGGGCTTTTGCAAATGGCTATGATGAGTCACCTGTCAAGCTGGAGAATACGTCTGCCCCGATAAAGTCAGTAGGCAACAGCACGACAACTCCGAAAGATATGGAAACGGATGAAGATGTCAAAATTGTGTTATACATTCTGGCAGAAAGTGTTGCGGCCAGACTTAGGGAAAATGGTTTCAGATGCAGGACAGTGGAGATCAGCATCAGGGACAAAGATCTGCTTCATTTCTCCAAACAGGTAAAGCTCCAAAATGCGAGCAACATTACCAGGGAGATAGCGGAAGCCGGATATAAGCTCTATAAGGAAAGTTACAGGATGCCGGCAGATGAGCATGAACTGAAAAACAGCAGACCGGAATTTTACCAGAAGCCACTCCGGAGCATTGGAATCCGGGGAACGGATCTGGTGACGGATTATTTCTGGGAGCAGCTGGATATGTTCATGGATCCGCAGGCAAGGGAGAAACAGATGAAGGTGGATGCAGCGGTTGATAACATCCGCAAAAGATTTGGATTTTACAGTATTCAGAGAGGACTCATGTACCAGGACAGGATTCTGTCAGCGTGTGATGCAAAGTCGGATCATACGGTACATCCGCATGGGTACTTTGGATAGACAGGAGGGATTGAACTATTATGGAAAGCAGCAAGGTATATGTAAATGTCATGGCTGAATTTACCAATGATGGAAGGCTTCTGCCAAGGAGCTTTATCTGGAAGGATGGCCATGTATATGAGATTCAGAAAGTAACAGATGTAAGAAGAGCGGCAAGCCTGAGAGCAGGCGGAGCCGGAATACGTTATACCTGTATTGTTGACGGAAAAGAGAGCCATCTTTTCTATGAGGACAACAATATGTGGTTTATGGAGGAGAGATAGCTTTTTAATGGTGTTATACCAGTCGAAAAGATCAGCAAGAAGGTCACAGGATGAATGGTGCGGACTTCGGCACATCGGAACTCATTTATCCAGAGAAAATAATCATCAATGGTTTTCATTTCCCTTATCCGTTGAATGGTACGTAAATTGTACAATGTCAGGAGGACTTTGATGATGACTGAGAGAGTTAAGATGAGATATGTGAGCTGCCCGTCCTGCGGAAAGCAGCTGTTTAAGGTGGCGGGAAATTGCAGTGTTGAGATTACATGTGTGAGATGCAAGAAAGAAATCGTAGGGGTGGTGGATGAAATTTATATGAAGATATTTGAGAACTGCCGTGGAAAGGAACATGATCAGGAAAAAGCCAGCAGATACTCTACAGATATGGAAGCATTACGACAGCGGAAAAGAGCAATGTAGTAATAACATACAGAAAAGGTACAGAATATAGGAAAATATCCCCATAATCTGTCCTTGGTACAAATAATAAAAAATACTGATATGTGTTGGGTGTCTGGTTTTATCTGGAAAAAATCACGCTAATATGTCCAAAATCTTCCACATATTACTCGGTTCTGATTTATAGAAGAAAATAGTATTCTATTATGGATGAAATGGAAGGAGTAATATGTCGAACGATAACGATAAAGACCAGGAATATCAAAAGAATATGGGTAGACGTCTGAGAAAGATACGAAAAGAGAATGCACTGTCTCAGGATGATGTTGCGGATGCTCTTGGTATATGCACAAAGCAGTATCAGAGATACGAATATGGAGATTCTGCAATTTCATGTGAGAAACTGTCAATACTGGAAGAGGCTTTTCATTTTGATGTGCGATACATAGTAACGGGAAAGAGAGAGCAGATTGACATAGACAGATATGTTGTTAATATGCCCTGGAAGGAAAAACGCGATTTTTTTGAGAGAATGGCCAGATATGTACTCAGGATATTGTACAACACAGAGAAAGGAGAATAGACGGGGGAATCGTAATATTTATAGGGGAGTAGTGAAAAACCCGACTATTAGGATGAAAATGAGAAATGATAAACGAGATAATGAACACAGAATGATTCATTGTTCAGGCTGCGGAAAGTTTTTGGCAACATGTAAAGAAGTAATATCATTGAATATCATTTGTCCGAAATGCCGGACGGTTACGATTGCGAATCTCAAATCAGGGGAACTTAAGACAATACGGGATCGCAGAAAAAATCAGGTTTGAATAATATAAGCAGTATGAAAATATTGCACGAATAATAGATAACTGAATAAAATGAGCCAGTGGGCGGACCATCAGACTGGACAGAGGAGCCGGAACCTTGATTTCGGTAACACCGAGAATCCTTAAAGATGATCCCACTGCGCAAGAGTTTGTAAACGAGCTGAATATAGCAGAAGACTATAAGGAGCCTGCAAAACGGAAATATAACGAGAGATCGTTTTATTTTAATGCGTTTTGCAGGCTCTTTTTCTGTTCAATCATAAGACATGTTGTATTTCCGTTTGGGCTCCGGAAACGGAGAAAAGAATGAGAAATACATATGCAGAAAATACAATGGGAATAAGAATCAGGGAAATGAGAAAAGCAGCAGGAATGTCACAGGAGCAGCTGGCAGAAATCCTGTGCACTAAGAAAGCAACGATATCAGCATATGAGAATGACCATATAGACATTAAAAGCAGCATTGTTCTAGAAATAGCAAAAGCCCTGAATTGCAGTGGATCATATCTGCTGGAAGGGAAAAAGGCAGAGGCACTGGATGCCAGAATAATGGATGCGTTGCTGGAACTGAAAAATGACCAGATGAGAGAAGTTGCACTGAAACAGATTCAGGCACTGGCACTTCTTGGATAAAAGTACATTCTGAATAGACTTTTGTCTATTGTTTGGGGAACGATTTTTACTCCGTGGTTATCTACAATAATATCTGTAAAGAAGAGTAAACGTACGAAAGCTCATGACATGCAGGAATAAAAGGAGTACAGCAATGACAGAAAAGAACCTTATCAGAGTATATACAGGAGCTACATCAGAGAAGCGCATAGATATCATTATCAAAAACTATACAAAATTCATTGGCATCGTGGATGGATATACAGACGGGCTGCGTTACATGATCGAATGTGAAAAGGAAAGCAGCCACCGGCAGTCAGCTGGAGATCTTGGAGTAAGAGTCCAGACTGGAGGAATGACCAGTGATCCCACCGCAAGAAAAGCAATCAACAATGTTATTACAAGGGAAGCACTGATCAACTGTGATTTTTCAGGTGATGTACTGGACGGAGTGGACCAGGCGGAAGTGTATATCAGGGATGCATACATTCTCAGGGATATGAGGAAAGACTATAACCTGTTTAACAGCCAGCTTGGGATTCTGGGAACAGAAAAGGAGACATTTACCAAGTATCTGCTGAAAGAAAAGACAATTTCGGATATTGCAGACGATCAGGGAATTACCTATGAATCAGCGAGACAGCAGATGCAGAAAATAAAAGTCCGTATGAAAAAGCAGGTAAAGAGATTCATGGATGGACAGCCGGGAGGTATCGCATAATGGGAATGACAGCAGAGAATATTGCAGAAAAAAGATGCTATACCGTGAAGGAAGTACAGGAAATGCTTGGAATCAGCAGACCGACTGTATATGAGCTGTTGAAGAAAAATGAATTCCGCTGGATCCAGATTGGAAACAAATACCGTATATCAAAAAAGAGTTTTGACGAATGGCTGGATTAGAAATCCGAAACTATATAATTTACCTTCTAAATAATATGCAGACGTACATGTTATAGTGGGTGAGAAGGAGGCCGCAGTATGAGTGAAGCGAAGGATTTGACAGAGATAAGGAACCAGATTCAGCAGCGAAGTGCCGAACAGAAGCTGACCCAGCGTAGTACCATGTCTGTGCCTGAAATGCGAAAGCTGCTAGGACTAAAAAAGACTGACAGTTACTGGCTGGTCCATAAAAATTTATTTAAGACTCAAATAATCGGTGGGATGATGAGAATTGACCTTGAAAGTTTTGAAAAATGGTATGCCAATCAGGTGAAGTATAAAAAAGTAGGCGGCGAAGAGCCGGGAAAAGAGTTAAGGGAAAAATCTTATTCATTTAAGGAAGCAGCAAATATTCTGGGAATACATGACTCCGATTTGTATGATGTCTGGAAAAATGAAAAGCTGGAGTATATTACAGTGGATTTTGTGAGACGCATTCCGGTTGATATATTTGAAAAATGGTATGCAGATCAGGATATATACCGCAAGGTCACATATATTCCAACAGCAGAGAAACTGGAGAAAGATTACATCTGTTTGCAGGATGCGGCAGATTTGCTGGGGATTTCGCGAGAGAAGCTGGCAAAGATTGCAAGAAGAGAAGAAATTGGAAGACTTCTGGATTCAACTATCTGCAATAACAAAAGGTGGATCACAAGAAAGAGTTTTCAGTTATTTCTTAATGCTCAGAATGTATATCACATCATGAATGATGGGGATAAACAGGAAGTGAGCCAGTTGTTACAGGAAAATGGGAAATTGTCTTTGGAAACAAAAGAATATATATCCAGACAGGAGGCAGCGGAGCTGGCCGGAGTGAGTGTATCGACAGTTACCAAATGGATGCAGACCGGAGAATTTCAGTGTGTCGGAGCCGGAAAGGTTCTGAGGGTTCACAGACAGCAGTTTCTGAACTGGTTGAATGAGCACAGGGAAGGAGTGGTTTAACATGGCATTTATCAGGCACCGGGGAAAGACATACTCTGTGGTATATAAAATCCTGGATGAGAATGGAGAAGAACATACAACATCTGAAACATTTGCCACGCAGAAAGAAGCAGATAAACGGAAAAAAGAAATTGAGTACAAGCAGTCTATCGGAAAATTTGAGGTTCAAAAGTGTGCAACATTGAAAGAACTGATTGAAGAATATGTGCAGATATATGGACATGACAAGTGGGGTGTTTCCACTTACTCTGGTAATGTGGCTCTGATAAATAATTACATTCTTCCAACAATCGGAGATACCAAGCTTGCAGGCATCAATACACATTTTATGGAGAAGTATTATAAGGATCTTCTTAAAATGCCAGCGGTAAAGAGTACAAAGAATCCGGATGGTACAGGAACAATCACGGAAAGTACAGTAAATGAGATACATAAGGTATTAAGGAGCTGTTTCCGTCAGGCGGTTAAGTGGGATATGATGAAAAAGAACCCGGCTGTGGATGCAACCGTTCCGAAAGCAAAGAAGCAGGAGCGTGAGATCTGGACAGCAGAGATGCTTATGCAGGCATTGGAAGCCTGTGATAACAAAATGCTCAAAATAGCATTTCATCTTGCATTTACGGCAACACTTCGTATCGGAGAACTTCTTGGACTGACCTGGGATGATATGGATATTTCGGAAGAGGCGATTGCAGATAACAAAGCCTATGTTATCATCAATAAACAGGTAGAGAGAGTATCAAAGGATGCAATAGAAGCACTCAATTCAAAAGAAATTATCATGATATTTCCAAGCCAGAAGAAAAATAACAGGACGGTCAGAGTGCTGAAAACACCGAAGACAGACAGCAGTGTCAGGAAGGTGTTTATTCCAAAATCAGTAGCACAATGTCTGATTGATCTGAAAGCAGATCAGGATGAGATAAAGGAAGTGCTTGGAAATGAATATCAGGATTATAATCTGGTAATGGCGACAACATTTGGTCTTCCTATAGGAGACAGCTATTTAAGGACAAAAATGCAGGAAATCATAGATGAACTGGGGTTGCCAGATGTAGTGTTTCACAGTCTGCGTCATACCAGTGTCACCTACAAGCTGAAATTAAGTGGGGGAGATATTAAAGCAGTCCAGGGAGACTCCGGCCATGCTCAGGCGGATATGGTAACGGAAGTGTATGGACATATCCTTGATGAAGACCGAAGGAAGAATGCAGAACTTATGGAGAATGCCTTTTATAATAAGGAAAATCTAAATCCGCAGATGAAAAATCAGGATGAAGGCAGCAGTACAATTACTGTACCGGATGGAGTGGATGCAGAGCTGCTGATGAAAGTGCTGGGGAATCCGGAGATGGCAGCACTGCTTACATCATTGGCAAAGACAATGAAAGTATAAATATAGAAGAACGATATTGTGTGGAGTAAGAAATCTATGCAGTATCGTTTTTTTGTTTCTTGTGAAAAAATTTGTAGTTATTTGTAAGAATTTGTCGAGAAGCGCCATGTATATAATGTAGGGAGGTTTTAACATGACCAAAGAAGAAGAAATCAGAATGATAAATGAAAAACTAGATTTTTATGTAATGGAGGCAAGTGATGAGGAGTTCGATACCGAAGAGGTACGGAAACTTGTGAAGCGATTAGATGAATTGGATCCCATACCATTGCCGTGGAAATCGGATGAGGAAGCATTGAAAGACTTCTGGGAATATTGTGAAGAGAGGCAGAGGGAAGAACGTATAATAGCAGATATGAAAATTAAGGATTAAGAAGTCTGTGTTTTAGAAAAATTATGTGGTAAAATATATATACGAGAAGTCTGTAAATCGGTATTTATCATTTGTTAAGGAGGAATAGTAAATGGTTGGAAGAATATATCATGTAGGATTGACGGTTTCAGATTTAGACAAATCAATTGCATTTTATAGAGATATACTTGGACTTAAATATCAAGGAGAAATCATGATGGTTGGCGAAGAGACAGATAAAATGTTTCAAAAGAAAAATTGTAAGGCAAGGGTTGCTTATTTGAATGGTTCTGAGAATATTGAAACACCACCTGTTGAATTGATTCAGTTTGTAGACAGCGAAATCCATAAAGAACAATCTGACTTGTTTATGACCTCTATCTCAGAAGTGTGCTTCTATACGGATGACATTGATTCTGTCTACAGAACCCTGATTGAAAATCATGTGGAGTGCTTGTCTGAACCGCAGTATTTCGATTTCAGGGCAGATGGATTCGGGGAAAGCAGAGCGTTTTATTTCAGAGACCCGGATGGAATCATTCTTGAAATGATGCAACCGTTATAAAAGGGCAATAAACAAATCGATATTTGTGGAGGTAAAGAGTGTATGAAAAAGGAACTGCGTATTCTGGTTATTTTAATTGCTGTGTTATTGGTAGGAACAGTAGGTTACTATTTCATGCCAAAGAAATTCGGTAAGAATGTAAATCCTTCTGAGGTAGACCATATAAATGTGTTCGATGGAAATACAGGAACTGGTTTTACTATCACCGATTCAGAAGATATTGAATATATAGTGGCGAATATTCAAGGTATTTCAATGAAAAGAGATGGCATTTCACTTGGAAGAATGGGATACAGTTTTAAAATTAGTTATATAAACAGCAACGATAAAGATATCATACCTGTATTTATTCTCAATAGTGATAATACAATTTGTAAAGATCCGTTTTTCTATAGATGTGATGGAGGATTATGCTTTGATTACTTAAAAGCATGTGAAGAGAAATATAGAACTAATGTAACAGAAGCTATAGAAGAAAAATAACTTATTGCTGATAAATGTTTTGATGGGGCGATGGTTTTTACATTGATAATAATGGTAATTATTTTATTGGTTTTGACACCTGTAGGAATTGTTGTAGATAAAAAGATTGAAGCTTATTTTGAAAATAAAAGAGAACCTTAAATTCTAATTTTTGAAACTGAGAAATCGGAGTTTTTAGAACAAAATATTTTATAAGATTAATGAGATTTTAAAAAGGAGGATTGGACATGAAAATTTTGAAAAGTATTCTTAATTATATTCCATTAGCCACGTTTATCATATTTGTGGTTACTGATGGTATTTTTTCTCTAACATCAGCATTAATTTTTGTTATTTCAACGATTGGTCTATTAATTAATTGGAAAAGGGAAAAAACAGAGATGAAGAATTGAGAAAATTCCAGTTTATAGAGTTAAAAAATATAAGTTAAGGAGGCATGTATTATGAAAAAAGTAATCTATCTGCTTGTATTATGTATGGTGCTGGGAATGGCTGGATGTGGAACGAATCAAGAAAATAAAGAACCTGTGTCTGGAAATGTGTCCGTAGAAACAGAAAATAAAGAAAATGATGATGTAGTACAAAATGAGCAAATAGCAGATACTGGCTCATATCCTCCATGTGTTATGGTTGATGGTGTTATATATAAAGACACAGGATATGTAGCGTCAATGCCTGGTTGTGGAACAATGGATGGAGAAATTGTGTCAACAGTGGCAGGGACAGAGTTACCATCTGAAAATAATCAATCAAATTTCGGAAGCGGATATTATTATCAAAGGAGTTCTGAAGGTCAGCTCATAGTAGTCATTGATGACGAACGAATCATATTTAGAGATATTGAAAAAGATGATACGTCTATTCCAATAGAGGTTATCAATTTTAATGCAAAAGTAAAAGAAATTACCGATGATGGAGAACTTCTTGTAACGCATGTGAGTACAGCTGAAGGCTTTTGTCAGATGAATGATGGAGAGTATTATGTATCGGCAGAAAATTTAGCGGAAGATGTTCAGGTGGGAGATATCGTTACAATATGGTTTAATGGAATGATTCAAGAAACATACCCTGCTCAATTGGGGGTAGTTTATAGAATCATTAAAACACAATAATTAGTCAAATTGATGTTGTCAAGATTGGTTGACACATTTTTCTCAAGGACATCATGGTCTATGCTGCTATACGCAGAGAATCATAGTATCTCTGTCGCTTGAGCATGGGAGGA
>OWIN01000486.1_pt1 | contig 23373 bp, 27 predicted proteins | sample 1732771 | NCBI WGS metagenome assembly OWIN01 (sample SAMN05065752, study PRJEB22554) | human gut metagenome | biome: ENVO:2100002; feature: ENVO:00000062; material: ENVO:00002003 | host: Homo sapiens | place: USA | reverse complement strand
TTTATACAGATTTATGAACTAAAGATAGCAAGCTAAGGAACTTGCGAAACTTGAAATATTAATTATTACTAACATAAAATTTTAAAAAATGAAAACAAAAAAAGTTCTTTTGATGTTGGCCGTCTTTTTAGGATTGGCTTCTAGTGTGAAAGCTCAGCAACTAACAGTCGAATATTTGGTGAAGGCCAATGTCAATTCCCCCTCTTTCATGGCTGGAGCAGGTCTCCCTGATGAAGTTCGTAGCATGTATGCAAATGCCATGAAGGATTTTGAGATGAAGTTTGTGTTGAGGTATAACGATGGGGAGAGCGAATTTGCTAATGTACCCATGGATAAACCTCAGTCTGTCACCATTATGGGGCAGACTATAGATGGCAAAACATTGGAGGAGCAATATAAGGGTAACATTACTTATAAGAATCGCAAAAAGAATGTTTTTGTCCAACGTAATAATTTCATGGGCAAGGTTATTCTCGTAAAGGACTCTCTAGATGCCGACACTTTCGAGGTTGTGAGTGGAGAAGAAAAACAAATCCTGGGTTACGAATGCAAGAAAGCAGTATCAAAAAAGGATAAAAATCAGATAGTGTGGTTCACTGATTACATTCCTGTAGTTGACGGTCCTTTTATTGGTGTAGGTATCACAGGACTTGTACTAGAGGCCAGTGACAACAGCAACATCTACGAGGCAACCAACATTACAGATACTGTGAGTGGTACGTTTTCCGAACCAACCGATGGAGAGGTGATGACCGCGAAGGAGTTTAACGATTACGTAACCCAAACTACCGAGATGCTAAAAATGAATTCCGGCTTATAATGACATTATTTTGTATCACTAGTGTCCACTTAAATCCATTAATAATGTACACTGCTATTTTGCTCAGAGTGTTACAAAACTGAAAGGACTCTATGGATTAGAAACGAGCGAGTTTGGCATATCTGACAGATTGAAACTTACCGAAGTAACGTTTCGCATTTATCATATGTGCTCATTTTTAACCGATTAAGCTCCCTGTCAGGGTTAGAATACTATTTAATTGTAAGCAAATGAAATGCTAATTATTTTTAGTGGACATTAGTGATTTTGTATATGATAAGTTTTGAATGAGTGCTAGTTGTAAGTAAGTACCCAAATTTGTCTATGAGATTTTCATTTCGAGCATCAAGAGTACACTGGTATTAAACTTTCACTAAGTTTCAATCTATTTGATTATGCAAAATTACATATAATTCATAAAAGAGCAAAAATTAATAATGAAGCTTTTTACAAATTTTTGTAGCCATCTATCTGGTAGAGACTGTTGAAATGTCCAAATAAATATGTATGGATGCCTCGTCCGACAAGTTCGGGCGAGGCATTCTTCGTATGTACGCTCAGCATGAGCACCAGCTAACGGGTGGAAGTCCCGAAGCTGCCCTAATAGCGGGAAAGCTATAGCCCAAGGCAAGGGTGTCCGTGGCGACGCGGAATCTGAAGGAAGCCGGCGGCAAACATCTGCTCCGACGAACAGAAACTTCATACAAGGCCAATGCCCGTGTGGTAAGTGTGCATAACAACACGAAGCCCGATAGCTATTCGGAACGGGCAGGGGTAAATGAAGCGGAGATAAGATGGAAAGTTGATGCTCTTATCTGAGGAGGTCTCACGGACACGGAGAATAGTTGCCTTTACGAAATCCATGGAGTAACGCTTGCCGTGAGAAGTCAGCCGAGGTCATAGTAGTAGGCATAAAGTCAACATGAGCCTATGAAGGACCGAACCTTTATTAAACGATAGTAATTGAAAGTTACCGAATGCAAGGCTGGAAAAGCCTTCCCAAGTCGTTCATGAACCAGAATGCCGTATTCCTGCTGCTTACCGCCCTCATCCGCAACTTCTATGAGATGCTCAAGGATCGGATGGGGAAGGACAAACTCAAGACTTTCTGACTGAAAAGGGAAAGCCGTGTCAAGACCTTCGTCTTCCGCTTCGTCTCAGTGCCTGCGAAATGGGTTCGGACGGCACGCCAGCATGTCCTGAACATCTACACCAACAATGAAGCTTATGCTACAGTCCTCCAAAACGATTTTGGATAAGGAATCTCCCTTAATGGTTATATAGCGCATGCGCCCCTTGTCGCTTTGTGGGGTAAGGGGAAGGTATATGAGCATTACGACAAAATAAGGACTTCTTTTGTGAGAAGTGTGATTTTTGTCAAGTAATAAGAAAATTTCCCGAATGAACCCATGCAACTTAATTAGTTGCGGATTTTAGGGGAAAGTAGAATAAATTTTATACCTTTGCAGACGTGACCTGCAAGGGGGTCACTTTTAGATTAGCAAAGGGGTCACATCTCGACTCGCGCGCGCAGCGGTACTGTAATAAGATTTGAAAAAATCACTATATTCCCACTATAATAGCAAAAAGAGTTTCGCAGGTTATGTTTAAACATTGATGTTGTAGTGTTGTTTTTTGTCATTATGGCACATGACATCCCTACATCACTAAATTCATGTTCTAGATAGAATCATTAAGTATAAATTTCAATCTTTTTGTTTTTCTATCCATTTTTGCTATCTCATCAACTGAAATCAAACATGAATCTAACTAGCTGAAGAACCCAAAAAAAGTTAATTTGCTTGCGAATTACAGATAATTTCGTAAATTTGCCAATGATAAAAACAACCGAAATATGGACAAGAACGAAGAAACCATTAGCTTAACGAAGTGCGACAACTCTATTCTGGCCGATGAAATCGTTTCTAAGCTGGCCAACGCTGGTATAGCTTCATCGCTCCACGACGAGCTCAACGACCCCGCTTATGGCGCTTACGGACCTAATCCCGGGATTGAGGTGAGGGTGTTCAAGAAGGACTTGGAGCGAGCCCAGAGCATATTGAAGGAGATAACCGAAAAGCGAGAGAAGCAACTGCCATGGTGCCCCACTTGCGGCAGTCAGAATGTCGTAGCGTTAGGCAAGGTAAGGCCCAAGCTGTCTAAGTGGGCGGTCATCATCGGCGTTCTCTTGGTTGTCATCGGAATCGTCTGCATTATCCTACCATTCTGTGTGAAGTCTCTAGAGTCAGCTACGGTTAGCTTTCTTATTATATCACTGATCTCATTGGTGGTTGGCGTTGTCCTAGTCATACCCCAGCGAGAGCGCAAAAAACTACAAATGCAACGAATGCGGGACTGAATTCTATAAGGAATAATTTTTAGACCCAATAATAATGTGGCAATCCAACAACTTATCTGCAAAAAGATATAAACCACTTACCTAATAAATCTCTGAACTTATGAGAAAGACGACAGATATTAAAATAAGATGCAATGATGTTGAACAACAGCTGAAGGAATGGGGTAAAGTGCCAACTAATAGCGAGGATACCAATCTGCTTCATAAAGTCAATAACCTTTATCGTGAATTAGGCGACAAGCCGGAGGTACAACGACTTATGACCTTGTATCCAATAAATCAACTTTATACCAAATGGGGGGCATCCGTTGATCCAGAAGAACATCCTGAGATGGAAATCCTTGGCTTCATCAATCGCTCTGTAGAACTGCCTTACAGTCGAGCCAAAAGGTATATAAAACAGTGTGTAGAAAAATACGGAGAATTGCCAGGGCTGAATACTTGGCCAATGTATTTTGTGTTTCAGGATGACTTAAATCGAAGAAACTATTATTACGGATTCTCAAAGGACCAGCTCGACTTCATTGGCAGTTTAATTGACGGGGGCTACCTAACCGATGAAAAGTTAATCGTCAAGTACTTTTCTTGCAGGTTGAATGACAAGTCCGTAATAGAGAAAATTGATGCGATACTGGATAAATACAAACTTATCACACTTGGTTATTTGGCAAGGCACCTCCATGAGGGACTTGTATTGGATATCTCGTATCTGCATTCATTCTTTGACGAAATGACACAAAGCAATGGAAATATACCAAGAGGCATTTGTAAGGAAGTGAGGTCGCGTTATATGCTCATCGAACCATCATATGGACAGTATGCTCAAGAAATAATCATTTGTCGTGGTTATGAGGACCTTGCCAAAGTGGACTTCAAGGAAGCGGCGCGCCTTCTGCCTTATAGGGTCTTACCTAATTATTCTTTGGACTTTACTGATGCCGATGACATCAATTATGCACGTGCCTTTCTTTTCCACATGGAAAGGGAAGGTGGATGGGGAGGAATGCCCGATGATCCAAGAGGCATCATACATATCGATACAGATCATACATTTTTGGACGATCTGAAAATGGCTTTTGCATGTTCTCCTACATCAATACCAGGATGTATCACGACGCTCCGGAGAAATCCCTCGATTGGTGCATGTTTCTCATGAGGATGGATTCTGCCTTACCTAAGAGGAATCACAATTCCAAGTTATACAAAAGCCTAAAATATTGGATTAATGAGAGAGCTGATGATGCATCAAAAGCTAAATTTCAATTATTGAACAGCTATTTATCAGAGCACTGGGACTTCATGATATGATTATACTTGCGAATTTAATGTTAGTAATTAGTACAACAAATGAGATGAATGATGTAACCTCAGGACAGCGTATTTAAAGAAGCTATTCTGAGGCTTTTGTCTTTTGGATCTCTTTTGTCACTCATATTGCAAATTTCTAGAGATTATTTAACAATGAATGGAATTTAATTTCCTATGAAAGTAATTTATTTCCAAGTTAGACAGAAATATGTATATAAGTCATTGATATATATTGATTTACGAACCCGCTTTCATAATCAAACTTTAATTTTGCATTATACCTCACCTTTAGAATTTAATACAACATCCGCTACGCCCAATTATCGATATTGTTGTTGCCATGTGCAATAGGAGACAATTAGAGACAAGCCTGCAAGGACTCAAATAGTATATATCCTGAGAAGAAATAAATAAAAAAAGTCCTCAAAATCAACTTAAAGTATATTATAAAGGATTATTTTCAACTTTTTACTTGCGAGGTTTCAAATTAATGATTATCTTTGCAGTTGAAATGTGACAAGGAAAATAAACTATGAGTATATCTTATGGCACTAAAATAAACCAGCTGCTTGCCGGAACAGCCCCAACCGGGTTGATGTTCTCCGACTGGCTGAAGAAGAACGGCTATTCAGCGCAGCTGCAGAAGCGGTACAGGGACACAGGATGGCTGACTACCTTATGCAAGGGTGTCATGTACCGTACAGGCAGCCACCTCAATGCCTTCGATGCTCTTGCGTCCTATAATTCTCAGTTGGACAAACAGCTGAGAATTGGCGCCGCCTCTGCCTTGGAATACGCAGGCTTCAACCATTATGTCCCTATGGGCAAGCCCCTGCTGATGGTTGCGTTACCCCAAGGAGAGAAGATGCCCCTATGGATGAAGAGCGATGCCTACGACATGACTTTCCGTACATTCTCAACCACGGCATTTGCAGCTTTGGACGTTTCCAAACATGATCGAGATAGCGGCACGCTATATGTTTCCTCGCCGGAACTGGCTTTTCTTGAGTGCCTCGCACTGGCACCGAAACAGTATTCCTATATGGATCTCTATTATATCATGGAACAACTGACAACATTGCGGTCTGAGGTCGTACAGCGTTTGTTGGAGAGTACATCAAACATCAGAATTAAGCGGATGTTCCTCTACATGGCAGAGAAAGCCGGGCATTACTGGTTCGAGGAATTAGACACAGATAAGATGGACTTGGGAGCAGGGAAGCTGCAGCTGGTGAAGCACGGCGTGCTCAATAAGAAATATTCAATAACAGTTCCAAAAGAATTAGACGACTATGAGGGATAAATACCGAAGGCAGGTGAAGCTGCTGAAACGCGTATGTATCCGCATGATCTGCAAATACCAATGACACAATGAGTATAAGGACTGTCATCTGACTCGTCAAAGTTTTGGGTTTTTCTACGGATAAAATAAAAATAATCCGTAGAATATTTCTTGCTTCAAAGATAATTCTCTATCTTTGCAAAAAAGATAAAATATGTATAAGGCTTCGAATCAAGCAGGTCGGCAACATGGCTACATAAGAGTCTCAGAACTTTCAGACAGGAAGAAATACCGTAGAGTTCTGAAAGCTGTTGATGCTGGAGAACTGGTCAAGGTGCGTCATGGGGTGTATGCCCCACCGGAGGAAATGCTCAACAATATAATTGATGTCGAGAGCATTGTCCCCGGAGGTGTGGTGTGTCTTTACAACGCCTGGGCTTATTATGGTCTGACAACCATCAGTCCTCCAGAGTTCTGTATTGCCATTTCCGCGAAGCGCAAAGTATCACTCCGGACACCTTTCCCTATCAAACTTTTCTATTGGAAGGACGACAACCTTAAGTTTGGCATTAGTGAGGTCAAAGTAAGCAATTACCACGTCCATATGACAGACCTTGAGCGAAGCGTGTGTGATGCTGTCAAGTATCGGAATAAAATAGGCTCAGCTTTGTGCTCTGAGATTATCCGGAACTATACAAAGCGCAAAGATCGCAACCTAAGCCGCCTGTCTGAATATGCCAAGAAATTGAGAGTTGAAAAAACAATAAAGGAATATATGACCATTGCTCTGGGAGAATGATTAAACATAAGAACTACGGGAAATCGGTAAGGACAAGGCTTCTTACTCTGATGAATAAGACTGGGTACAGGTACATGTACCTTCTGACACGCTATTTCAACGAGCGCCTGTTGTATCGGGTATCAGTGAGCCAATACAAGGATAATTTCCTGCTCAAAGGCGGGTCTTTGCTGTATGCACTTCAAGGCTTGGAGTCCAGACCTACAGTAGATATAGACTTCTTGGCAGACCGTATCAGCAGAGACAGAGACTATCTGACTTCTGTTTTTAAGGAAATTCTGTCTATCGATTGTGAGATGGATGGAGTAAAATTTGACACGGACGAACTACAGGTGGAGCCTATAACTGTTGACAAGAAATATCCGGGTACAAGGTTTCATTTCACTGCCCACATGGACAGTATCGTTCAAAAGATGTCTATCGATATAGGCTTTGGCGATGTTGTCACTCCTTATCCTATGAACCTTGACTACCCACTTCTGCTCCCGGATGTACCTTCTGTCAACCTTAAGGCCTACTCCATAGAGACGGTAATAGCAGAAAAGTTCCATACGATGCTTGATAGAGATGTGTTTAACAGCAGAATGAAAGATTTCTTCGACTGCTATCAGTTGTTTGTCACATACAAGATAGATCACGACAGCTTGTATCAAGCCATCAATGCTACTTTCAGCAATAGGAAATTGGAATACAATGCCGACCGAAAGCTGTTTACTGAATCTTTTGCAACGGATGAAGAAAGAAATATAAATTGGAATAGGTTCTTGAAGCAAATAAACTTCAAGCAGGAACTGCCATTCCCTAAGGTCATGGATTTGCTCAGGGACGAATTGCTTCCTATGGAAAACAAATACTGGCAGGAACATGATGGGGTAAAACTCTAATTTTGGTCATCGACAAAACGCAGTTAGAAATGCGTTCCAGGTTGGTTTACACGAATAGTGCAGTGTGCAAGGTCTATATAAATATACGACCTCGCACACTGCACTATTCGTGTAGCCAAAAAGTTTTTTAAAAGATTGTTGCTCAAATATTTGGAGGTTAGTTCATTTTTTGCTAACTTTGAACCCAAGAAAACAAGAGTGTTTATCCAGCGACCGACTTAGGGTCAGATTAAGGTCTGACGAGTCCGAGTTAGGGTCTAATAAGGGTCAGAACATGGCTACAGATATGGTACCGAAGATTTTGGCACGTCTATAAACACTTGTAAATTAGGAAATTATAGAGAAAGGTTCAAGATCATCCTCTTTGATGGCTACGGTCATCGGGATGGACGTAATTTGATTGATTAGGGCTTCCAGCTCTTGACCCTGCTTGATATTTCCTTTCATTATTCTATAGGTATTGAAGCAAACAATGCTACGATTTGTGAAGAAGACTCTCCGATGTTCCAATATGTAATGTTCTCACACGGAAAGGCATCCATAAAGTCACGAATGGAAGCCTGTCTGTTACCTATCTCGTCGTTGTCACATTTATCGACTGAAAAATACAGAAGATATCTTACACCTTCGTGTGTCTTGACCGATTTTAGTTGGTCTAAAGCTTCAGTGATATTTTCTCTATATTCATAGGAGACAATCGAAATCACGTTCCGTCCTCTTATCAGCATAAAGAAGTCACGGAAATCATAACAGAGTAAACTACGTTTCTCCACATTCTCCTTGTACAGTCGAAGGAATCTCTTCAATTCTGGATAAGGCTTACTTCCTTGCTGAAATTCCAATATGGCATCAATGTGTGGTTCATCGGGTATACTGATCTCTGAAGTGATTTTTATAACAACATTCCTCCTATCTGACTGATGCTCCTGCACCACTTTCAGAACATTGCCAACACCAGTCTCTGTTGATACCAGCACTATATTGACACGTATAACCGGGCTATTTTGAATAGTATATATACCATCCAAACGAAGTTGATTTATCATTAGCTCACTAACGTGATCGGCAGCAAGCAATTGTACATACTTTAATGCTATATCATTCATATTTATCCCATTTGTTAGGAGGTTACTCCATTCATTGATGCCTATGAACTCCAACCCTTCTCCTATTAGTTCGCTGGACATCTCTTCTTCACCTTTGATGCTAATCTGAGTTGCGCTCTCCTCCATTTCATGAAGTCCATAACTGGAGATCTTGATTTCTTCATTTTCAGCTTTCATAATCGTAATTATTTCCTTGTTTCTAAATCTGGTACAAAGTTAAGGAGAGACTATGCCATCCATGGGCACAGGCGCAAAAAATAATGATACGATATAAAATCATACCATTATTTCTTTTGCTTGAAGAATGCTTGCTATAATCAAATCTTCGAGATTGGATCAGCACAAGCTTCTGCATCCGCAAGTGCATTGTGATGATTCTTTAAGTCGAAGCCACAACGTTCGGCAATGATATCGAGGTTGTGATGACCTTCTGGCCATACCTGCCGTGAACGAAGGTGCGTTTGAGCAACTCCTCACCGCCGCTCAGATCCTCTTTGTCCATCCATTTGCGGTTAAGATCCCCAAAGGTAATTCTATATCATTTCATACAAACCATCTGCAACGATTTGCTTATGGCATATACATAGCCGAAAGTTAGATTCAGTACAGCATAACTCATTGGAAATCTTGCATTATTCAGAGGGTTGAGACGATGGCTTTGCAAACGTTTGCAAAGCTTTTCCCCCATATTTTCCATTTTCCCTAATATAGCGTAATGCAAAAGTTCATACATTTGCGGTCGAAAATAACACAAAGAACGAGAACAGTCTTGGTTCAGCATAATGTGCAGGACCTGCTCTAAAAACATAAAACGTAGCATATTTATAACTAACGCCATAATTCTGAAAAGATGAAAAAGTCAACTAAATGCCTATTTGCCCTTTTGTTGATGCTTGGGGCAATGTTGGAGATGAAGGCGGCAGATGTATATCTGCTTACAGCCCAAGAAATCAACGGTATCGTTGGTAATTATGAAGTGCCAAGCAACCATAAGCTTGATCCGAACACTTCTTATGGCAGCAATGTGTATTCCCTTAAAATCACTTCCATGCCCGAAACGGGATTCTGGTTCCGTATCGGAGTGTCAGGGGGGAGTGATCAGATGCAGCCTAAAGTCAATGGTGATCCGCTTACGATAAACGAGGAAGGAACACAAAATCCCACCTCTTATTCTATAGAAAGCGACTGCTATGGAAGCAGCAATGATATGAATATCACGGTTAATGTAGACTTCACGGATGGCTCGACGCACCGCGTATGGATAGAAGGAAAGAAAACTTCCGCAGGAGGAAGCGATGAGCCTGTTGTACAGTCTGCAACAGATGTCGAACCGGGTTACTATCTCGTGGGCAATTTCTTCTCGCTATATAATAAAGGTGGAGAATATAATCCGGGAGGCGACGGCGAAACGATAGACTATGAAAAACATGTGTATTTCAAATTCGAAGAGCAAAAAGACAAGAGCTATGCGTTCAGCATCCCGGCATGCCTCACGGCACATGCACAGATTCTTGCTGTTGACGAGTATGACAATAAGATGGTTTACGGACCGGGCGAGGTATTCAACCTGCACGGTGCAAAGGATAATACCAGCGCACGGCCGTCAACAAACGGAGCTGTGGGAACTATTTGTGGAACAACAGAGGCAAAGAAACTTGTCGGTTCTGCGAAAATAAAAGAGGGCAAGAACTACTGGAATCTCGTGACCCGCAATGACGGAGTGACAGACGACGATGGCATGTATACCTTCAGCTTTACGCTTGACAAAGACGGAAACCCCTCCGACTGGCAGGTGAAGCATGATGCTACGACACGTGTGACTTATCTTATTGGCAACATGGAAGGGGCTACGGCGCAGCCGCTCTATGATAAGCGTATAGGTGGTGGTGACACAGGAAAATTCGACAACGATATTGAGGCTTCGCTCTATTTTAATGGTAAAAACAGCTATTGGGCAATCGATTATATTGTGAATGACGTAACCACTAATGGGATACTCGCTCAGGCTATAACGGCAACGCGGGATATTCATGCCACAAAGAGCGTAGACGACGGTTCCGGAACTCACGATAAACTCTTCTTCCTCGGCAACGGAGGTGTTAACTACAATAATTCTTCTGAACAGTATCGTGACAAGGTATGGGCTAACCAGAAACCTTTCACCCTTCATCTGCACGGTATAAAAAGAATACAGTATAACCCGAACCGTGGAGACAACGATCTGTCGGCACAAGACGGCAGTTACGGTCTGTCGGGCAGTATACAGGTAATCGGCGGTGACGCTAACAATGCCGACATCCAGATAGAAACCATGTCTATGATAGGCGATGCTGTGGAAGAAACTTATGATGCAGCGACGGGCAAATGGAACTATGCTTCTACCGCAGGAGACATGGAGTATGATGCCAACGAGCGTTGCTTCTCGCTGACAATATCTACAGTAGGCGATAAATACAAAAATTCGCATTTCAGGTTTGTTGCCAACCATGACGCAGACCAGAACTGGGGCGAGACGGACGGCAATATTACAAGCAATACCGGATTTGCAAGACCTACTTATGATGCCGCCGATGATGGCAACCACTCATGTATGGCTGACGATCCGAACGACGTGCAGTTCCATAAAACGGCGAGAGAGGACGAGGAGGGCTTCGAAAGCACAACTCCTAGTCAGAAGGATATCCTCTGGAACCGTCCCGCAGGAATCTGGAGGATAAAGTTTTACCCTGACCTCGACAAGGAGGGAAAGGATGTATCCTACTACACCATATCAGGAACAAAAGTCGTCAAGATGCCTTTCACCTATTGCGTAGGAAAATTTATCCGTACGTATAGCAACAGTGTTGCAATGGAACCCGCAAAAGACAATGTGAAGGTGTATGCGGCATATAAGTACGGAAAACCGGGGAATGCAAAAGACCCACAATCACAGGGTACGGTTTATCTTCGTCAACTCAAGTATATTCCGGCAAACATGGGAGTAGTGCTCGTGGGTGAGGTGCCTGCGGACGAGGTGCCTGAGGACGGCTACAAAGACTACGCTAAAGTGGATTTCTATTTGAAAGAGAAAACGGATGATCTTCTTCCTGATAATAATTATGAAGCGTTGTGGACAAAGGCAGACGATTATGTAGCTAAAGGTGATAAGTGGAACAACTATCTCAAGCCGACAGTCATGGCTATTGACAAACTTGGAAATGCTGATACCGATGCTGATGGAAAAATACTCCACCGCTTCTTCGGCCTTGCAAACTTCCATTCCACAAAATATTACAAGGAGAATCAGACCGGAGTCGACTATATCGGTTTCTTCCGCCTTACACCGAATGGCAGAAGCGATGCCAACAAGGCTTACCTGAGTATTCCGGCAAATAAAACCGTTGATGGCGGAGTAGGAGCAACGTTCGGGTTTATCGATTTTAACGGACAGTTCCTCGGAAATGAGACGGACGACCCGAAGAATCCGTCGCTTGCCAAGATGGCTATTGTCTTCGACGATGAAGATGATGGCGGAAGCACTACTACTGTAACAGAAGTCAAGCCGAATAGTAAAGACGGCGACGCATCGTTCTATACCCTTCAGGGAGTAAAGGTGTCACGTCCTGTCAAAGGAGTGTATATTCATAATGGAAAGAAATTCATCAAATAAAAAACCAAGGAAATATGAAAAGTTATATTAAACCGGAAGCCAAGGTGTATAAAGTTAGAATCGAGCCTCTTCTTAGTGGAAGCGTTGAAGGTGGACAGTTAGAAGCTTCGTTTGTCAAAAAATATAACCCTTCTCTCTTTGATGAGGAAAATGATGACGAACAGACTGATCGCGTCTGCTGTCTTTGGGATGACGAAGACTTTGAAGATTGAATGAAATATTCCGAATAAATGTAGTTTTAGTTGCGTTAAGCAATCCGGTTAGTAGTGAGACAATCTGTAAGTAGCTTTAGTGGATATTATCCCTAAAAGCTCTTGCAGATTGCCTCTTTTTCGTTAGAAAAAGTGTATAGCCACCTTAGGCTTACCACTTCTTCGGGAGATGTGGCTATATTGACTGAATATGCCAAAAGCATTGTGCGTGACGAAAATGTTTCGCCATGCGCCCTTTCTCGTCAACTGATTCCATATAGCCAGCATAATGTTTTTTGTATTCATAGTCTTTCCTTTTATCTCGTTTATGATAATAGGGAGAGAAAAGTAACCTCTAATCTATCACTCCATTGTTCCCCATCCTCCAACCCATTCTTTATATGTCGTGAGATAGTGGACTTATTGTGCTGAAACAACTCTGTTCTCAGTCTAATATTCGTTTTTTCTCAGATATGACGCTCAATAAAGCGCGGATAATGATATTTTTCCCCCAGTTCTTTTGGAAACTTTGCTTTTAATGGCTATCTTTGTATCTATTATATGTGACGACGCTATGATAAGGAAAAGACTATGGGCCGGTTTGGCCGCGCTGTGTATCTCTGTGGCCTCATGGGGACAGGCTGTGGATAGTTGTTACTACTCGGACGGCAGGGCCATGGTGCCCGTTGAGGAGGGGGTGGAGGCGCAGGGGTTCTTCGCCGAGCATGCTCCCGACGGACTGTTGCGGGAGGAGTGTGACAAGGTGTATGAACCCAACTCGCCCTGCAACAAGGATATGGGCGACCATCACTTCAAGGGCTTCCTCGAACTGTACAACCTGGTGCCGGTCAAGCGCACCAGCTACCTCTTCAGCAACTATTCGGGTGCCGACGACGAGGGGAGCATGGAGCGACGCTTTCGCATGACCATTCCCTATTTCCAGAAAAACCACATCGTGCCCCTTGAGCCGCGGGAGGAGACCGTGGTGAAGGGCGTGAAAAACTACGCCACATTCTTTGCCGTGGGCAAGAATCGCGTGGGCTACAAGACCGTGGTCTCGTTCGACGACCGATACATGATAGCCATACTGGGCTTCGTGCGCTTCGACGGCCTGTGGTTTCTCACGGAGTCACACGTCGGCTTCTTAGACTACCCAGAGTAGAATCGCTATTGCTTGCAATGTTAGCGTGGCTTGTTTTTGTTTCACAATTAATTGTGATTTTGCTTGCGTGCCATTGATTTTTTCACTATCTTTGCCGCATAATAACAATGCATTGTGAATTCGAGAGATATAGGACAGACAATTAAACGGCGGAGGCAGGAGTTGAAAGTGAATCAGCTTACGCTGTCGGAACTGGCAGGAGTGGGTATAAACACGCTTGTTGCCATAGAGCGTGGTACTGGCAATCCGAAGCTGGGAACTCTGATGGCAGTGCTTGATACGCTTGGATTGCAGATTGATGTCAAACTTAAAGAATAGTGATAGATGAGACAGTGTGAGGTTTTTGTACATGACCGTAAGGCTGGGGTTCTAACAGAGAATGCTCGTAACAGTTATGAGTTTGATTATGACAAGGAATACCTTAAGAGCAAGGATGCCGTGCCAGTGAGCCTCACTTTGCCTCTAAGCGACAAAACATACCACAGTGAGGTTTTGTTTCCTTTCTTTTTTAATATGCTTTCCGAGGGTGACAACCGTAAGTTGCAGTCGCGCATGCTCCACATCGACGAGGATGACGATTTCGGCATACTGCTTGCCACGGCGCAGTATGACACTATCGGAGCTGTAACCGTTAAACCCGTTGCGTCATGACAGATATTCATATTTGTCTATCCACTCTGGCAGCGGGATACTCCACCTATTCGCCTGAGGCCTTGAAGCTCTTGTTTGACGGCAAGAAAGTATCACATATATTTCCAGGACTTAGTCCGCTCAACAATTCGTGGGAAGCAAAGGAAGCATACAAGCAGGTAGGGCGAATATCCCTTTCTGGTGTGCAGTCGAAACTTGCGGCAGTGACAGAAGATGGACGATTTCGGTTTGCAAAGGAAGGTGAGCGAGGCTTGTTTATGTTGAAACCAAAGCCTTCGGCATCATTTCTTTATCAGAGAGAAGACTGTCCGGCAAACGAAAACCTAACCATGCAGATAGCCTCGCAAGTCTATCACATAGAGACGGCTGCCAATGGACTTGTTGTTTTTGATGATGACGACATGGCGTATATCACTCGTCGCTTTGATGTCTCTGCTGATGGAAGCAAGTATCAGCAGGAGGATTTTGCCGCATTGATGGGCTACACAAAAGCTAATGGTGGCAGTGACTATAAATATTGCAATTCCAGTTATGAAGAATGTGCGGAGGTTATACGTAGGTACGTCAAGGCGGCGGCAGTGGATGTATTGCGCTTCTTTCGTATAGTTGTGTACAATTTTATCTATATGAACGATGATGCACATTTGAAGAATTTTTCGCTTACAAACCGCAATGGTGAGTACCGCCTTTCACCAGCCTATGACCTTGTCAATACTTCTTTGCACCTGCGTACGCCTCGATTTTTTGCTCTTGACAATGGATTGTTCAAGGAGGGAATGCAGATGTCGGATGTCAAAACTGTAGGAAGGAAAGATTTTGAAGAATTCGGCAGGAGGATAGGACTGCCAGAAAGATTGGTGAAAAGAGAGTTGGATGTGTTCAGTGTTCAATACCCACTCATCGAAAAACTGATAAGCCATTCTTATCTATCGGACGAAGCGAAAAGAAGTTATTGGCTCGGTGTCAATTACAGAAGAAAAATGCTTACTTTTTAGTTTTAGTAAAGCTAATTCTGGTTTCTTTTTCCCTCCTGTTTAACAGTTTTGTGAGGCTCACTTCTTGGCTTCCCGTCAAACACTGATGATCATGTCGAGGGTTGTAAAAACCACTTGGTGCTCCTGCGTTTTTCCTTCAATAGCACTACGTTTGCGTCAAGTTCGCCATCCTCTCGGCCCGTTGCTCTGTGCTGAAAATCACTTGGCGCTGTTGCTCTCCGCATACCTCTTGCGGCTCGTCATGATTCCACTCATATTTTCCACCGACCAGTTCACCAGCTGGTTGAGCAGCGGCATGAGAGATTCTCCACGCTCTGTGAGGGCGTATTCCACGCGGGGTGGTATCTCTGAATAAGACGTGCGGCTCACCAAGCCATCAGCCTCCAGCTCCTTGAGGGTTGAGGCCAGCATCTTCTGCGACACGTCAGGGATGGCTTTGCACAGATCTTTGAATCGCATCTGCCTATGGCTGTCTTGCAGCGTAAGCAGGATGAGGAGTGACCAGCGGTCGCCGATACGCGCGAGCACATTGCGGATGGGACACTGGGGAAAGACGGGGTCGGTAACTTGTTTTTTGATCATATATGATAATAACGCAAATGCCATCCTCTTATTGTCAAGGGGATGGCTGATGGATAAAATCCGTATCGTGGAGCGTATGATTACCACTCCACCTGATCCTGCAGGATCACGCCGTCTGTGGCGTCCTCGGCAGAGAAGGTGTCGTCACGATACTGCACGCAGAGCACGACCATCGGTTCGCTGCCATTGTTGTGAATGGTGCGCTTGCCGGCAGGAGCTACACGCACGACGCTTCCCTCCTGAATGGGGATGATGACGTCGTCAACCTGGTATTCTCCTTTGCCGCTGAGCACGAAGTAGAGCTCCTCGTGGTTCTTGTGGGTGTGATAGAAGCCTCCCTCTTGTCCAGGCTGATAGATCTGGAAAGAGAAATCTCCACCTGTGGCTCCCACGGCCTGGCCGCCAAAGACCTTTCCGGGAATCTTAATGTCGCCCAACTGGAGCACGTACTCTCCTAGATCATTCAACTTGCCGAAATCACAAGCAGTGAAATTCTTGCCTTCTGCAATCTTCTTCATCTCTTTCATCTTTTCTGTTGTTTAAATGTGAGTTACTTTCTTTTTGTTTGTGGTTGCAAAATTAGGCAGAAATCTCCATTTCTCCAAGAACGCACCGCTGCGTAAGTCACTTACGCACGCGTTAGTAATATTGAAAATCAGCGGCTTTCCAAAAGTAAGTTTATTGTCATTTAACAGTTTTGGCTGGATCACTTCTTGCGTAAATCTGCACTTGCTTGTTGAATTCATGATCCGATATTTGGAGTGATGATGTATAATGGTTTAATCATACGCCACCAATAAAGGTGGTAACTTACCACCCCAAAAAGTGGTAACAGATAAAAGTAGAAACGCTCCGTGAGCCCTTCGCCAATGATGGTGATGCCTGGGCTCTGTATCGCTCTTTCTTTAGTTTTGCGTGCCATAGTCATTTGTATCTTTGCCATGTCTATCATTGGATTCTCTTGTTTGTTTTTGAAACACTAAGACAAGTGAATTCTTCGACATGGCAAAATCTTGGGCAACTTTTTGTTGCTCAGCTACTTAAAAAGTTTAATTTACAATAGTGTTGCGGAATTAAGGACTAAAATGACCCCAAAAAAGAAAAAAACTGATAGAAAACAGTTACTTTTGCACTCTCTACACATAAGCAAATAGCCAATGGTGGTTCGTGTGGAATTGGCCGCCATAGACGAGAGTCCGATGGCATACAAGGATCCTAAAGAGATTCTCCAGCTTATTGCTGATACTGTGGAGGTGGACTACTTCATCAAGCCGGTCATCAACCTCAAGGCAACTTGCAGCTACGACTCAAGCGTAGAGATTGATATAAACGAGGAGCAGGATTAATAGCCAACACTTTGAATACGCATATATAATACAAGGCTCGTTTCAATGTAGGTGTCTTGTCAAGGCTTACTACTTGAAACGAGCCTTATTCGTAAAAGAATATACGATGAAAAAAGGACGATAAACTGACCAAAGATTTTCTTGATGGAGAAAGAGATGATTTTCGATGATGTCAAGCCAATAAAGTGATAGATTAGAGGTTACTTTTCTCTCCCTATTATCATAACGAGATAAAAGGAAAGACTATGAATACAAAAAACATTATGCTGGCTATATGGAATCAGTTGACGAGAAAGGGCGCATGGCGAAACATTTTCGTCACGCACAATGCTTTTGGCATATTCAGTCAATATAGCCACATCTCCCGAAGAAGTGGTAAGCCTAAGGTGGCATATCCATCAAAGTATGTTGCGGAAAAGGCTGCAGAAGCAATGGGAAAGAAACATGGCGTTCATTTCTCTGTCTATAAATGCGCATGGTGTGACGGATGGCATATAGGCAAAAATAGCGAGAATAAAATTCCAGCTTTGAGAGTAGAATAATTGACACGGAACTAACAAATAGGCCTGAACCTATTAGTTATGATTGGTTTCTCTGTTGATATAAACGACAACAAATATAGAAGAACTGAATATGGAAAAGTTTGAAGTGAACATATTGGGTTGTGGAGCTGCCATACCAATTGGCAGACACATGACAACCTCACAACTTGTCAATGTGCATGATAAGTTGTTTATGGTGGATTGTGGTGAAGGAACACAGACACAGATATGGAAGTCTGGCATAAAATTGACGAATATGGACAATATATTTATCAGTCATGCTCATGGCGACCACTTCTTTGGTCTTGTGCCTTTGCTTTCTTCACTGAACTTGATGCTGGGTAGGACAAAGGACATCAATGTTTTCGTACCAGAAGATTTGAAAGACATTCTGATGTTAATGTTGAAAGAACTTTGCCACATACCTTTCAATGTAAATATCAACACGTTTATGGGAAATTCTAATCAAAAAATATATGAAGACGAAGAGATGGAGACAGAAACTATCCCCTTAAAACACGACATTCCGTGCTGTGGTTTTTTATTTAGGGAAAAGCCAAAGAAACGGGTACTCTTGCCTGAGAAATGCCTGTCATACGACATTCCAAAACGTGATTTCAAGTTGATAAAGAGTGGTAATGACTACATACTTCCTGACGGAACATTGATTTCCAATAAAGAATTGACAGCTCCAAGTGAGTTTGTTCCCCGAAGTTACACTTATTGCAGTGATACAGCTTATAATCCATGACTATATGTCTAGCAAGCCTGTATTGAAGGCATGGATCTTTGGGTCTTTTGCTCGTGGTGAAGAAAGGGATCAGAGCGATATAGATATTCTCTTTGTCCCCGATTTTGAACATGGTTCGTTTACTTTGCTTACCCATGGAGGAATGTATGAGGATTTGAAGCAACTGCTAGGTCGCGAAGTTGATTTAGTAGTTGATGGCTCTTTGCGTCCGTATACTCAGGAGAGTGTGGAACGAGATAAAATCTTGGTATATGAGAGAGCTAGTTAGGGATAAAGGAAAATTGGGAACATTATTGTAGGGAATGATGAACTTGTTCTTCTATTCTGATCTATGCTTCATAGAGCGTCATGTCAGAAAAAAACGTATATTTGCATTCTAATCCTCCTCCCAATTTTATTATCATTTTACGATAATCACTTTATGATAATCCAAACAAAAGTCGTATCTTTGCATCCGTATTGCGACGTGAGATCGTACAAGTAATTGTTCTTTGAGACTAATGGACCCCTTATTCCGTCATGGTTGGTCATGTTGCTGTAATGATTACACGGACGTTGGTCCACCTGTAAATAGATGGGGGCTAAGTCGGTCGAAGCTATTTGTACGGAACTCGGTAAACCCAAAAGTCTTCTCTCTCAGCAATGAACGAGGCAAGGCTATCGCAAGAGTGACCGAAGGGCTTGTGGGTAAACGGCAATGGAGGAAGCGAACGCCCCTCTATAATGGAGGGGATAGACTTGGAGAATATATAATAAAGGTATAGATACGGCAATGAAGAATCCTTTTGTCACAAACGGTTACGCCGGTCCGGAATACTTCTGCGACCGTGTGGAAGAAACCCAGCACATCACAGAGATGCTGACCAATGAGAATAACATGGCTCTGATTTCCCCTCGACGTATCGGAAAGACGGAGCTGATTCGCCATTGCTTTGCCCAGCCAGCCATCCAAAAAGATTATTATACTTTTATCATAGACATCTATTCTACCAATTCCGTTAGCGATCTGGTCAATATGTTCGGCAAAGCCATCATTGAAACACTTCGCCCTAAAGGCAGAAGTGCTTGGGAGAAATTTCTGATGGCCCTCTCTTCCCTACGTTCAGAAATCTCATTCGACATCAACGGAGCTCCAGTTTGGGGGATAGGCATCGGCAACATGGTAAATCCCGAAATTACGCTTGATGAGATATTCGCTTACCTCAACCAAGCCGACAAGCCATGTCTTGTTGCGATCGACGAGTTTCAGCAAATCAACAACTATGCCGACAATCGCATTGAGGCTTTGCTCCGCACCTATATCCAGCGATGCACCAATGCTCACTTCATCTTCTCGGGTTCTCACCGCCATCTGATGGCAGAGATGTTCACATCCCCAGCCCGCCCTTTCTATCAGAGCGTGACACTGATGAACCTGAAGCCACTGGATATAGAGAAATACAAGGAGTTTGCCACAACCAAATTTGAGGAGCACAACAAGCATCTCGACACAGCCATCATCGGAGAACTCTTCGCCCGTTTCGGTGGTGTCACCTCGTACATCCAGCGAGTGATGAACGTCCTCTTCCTCAAGACTCCCGAGCAAGGCACCTGCACGCTGGACATGGTAGATGACGCCATCAACTACAACCTCAATATGGCATCAGACACCTATGAGACCCTTCTGCGCCAGATGCCGGAAAAGCAGCGCAACGTCTTCATCGCTATCTCTGCAGAGGGCGAAGCAAGAAGCGTAAGGAGCGGAGCCTTCGCCAAGAAATATCATCTCCCGTCGCCAAGCTCAGTGAATTCTGCCCTGAAGGGATTGCTGGAGAAAGATTTTATCACCCAACAAGATGATGCCTACGTGGTATATGACAAGTTCTTCGACTTATGGCTGAAAAAATACATGAAGTAAGGTCAAAAAGTATATTTGCATTCTAATTGCGATTGATAAAGAAAGAGCAGACACTTAACATCTTGGCTGATGTTTTCTGCCCCCCCGAGTTTTCGTATTATACATAGAGAATATTTATGACAATTCTTCCAATAAGGCCCTTTCATTCTCAACAATACGTTTTACAAATTCTTCATACGAACTACAATTCTTTGGTATTGCCAAAGCGTACAACGACAAAGAACCTAAGTAACTATCCTTATGCATATTTTGAGAAATAATCTTATTATTCTCACTCTTATAAGGACATATAATGCCACCTTTATTGGCTTTTAACCTATACATATAAGCCATAATCTGATGTACATCATCACGACTAATATCAAGACTATTTCCTTTCACGGCAAGTCTTTTATACTTTGCATCAAGTACAAAATCTTTTTTCCAAAAATCAGGAAATCTTTGTCCTCCATGTTCAAAAAGATAAATTGCACCAGTCCCTAATTTATTTTCTGGGTGTGTAAATCCTACGTCATACAAGAGAGTGTTTAGATATTCTTCCCATAACCATGCTCCATCAAATAGCACTCCATAGATTCTATCATCATTAGTTCCATACTTGATTTCCTCTTGACGAAGAATTTGAACGCATAGTTTCTGTAAGACAATATATTCCGTATAAAAAGGATGGTGGCAAGGAACAAGATTATTTTGTAAAACCTTCATCCTCTCTGAATGACGGTAAGACGGAGTATATGAAATAATTTTCTTTATGTAGTCTGCAATAGTATTGTCGGACGACAGAATTGCATTACCCAAAGGTATAGTCTTTATATATTCTATTGTGTGCCGTATTAGTTCGGTAACAGAATTGTCAAGACTGAAATCTCTTGTATTATACGAGATAGTCCCTCTGAAAGGGATGTTTTCCCTAATATGACGACTTAAGTCTATTGTTCCACGTACATTTGAATCGTTATGTTTGAATCTTTTATATTCTTTATAGATGCCTTGACACATTGCTCTTTTCAACATGGCAGGGAACATAAATAGAAGAAAATCAAAAACATTATCTTCTGATGTTGTAAAGTCTAAGTTAAAGATGTTGTACGAAAATACCTTTTGCAACATATAGTGAAGAAATAAATCATGTTCCTCATCATCGAAACGTGAGTATATCTTCAGCTGTTGTTTCTTTCGTCCAACAAAACCCATAATATTGTTAGACTTTATCCTGACCGAATTGTCATCTTCAGCATAGATGTCAACAATAGTATTGTCGCCAATTTTATCATTGGTATCATCTATGCTCATTGGGAAAACAAGCAGATGTTCGTTTTCTTCGCATAGTTGCCCAATGGGTTTATTGGCGATAGGAAGTAGGTCTGCGACATCATGACGTGAGCAAACCTTTCCAGTACGAATGTTGTCTTGAATTGTTATCATTGGTCTGCGTCATCTATTGTTGTGCCATTCAACGAATCAAAATATATTTTCTTAAGATCTTCAACTTTTGCGTCTGCATTACTATATCCACGTAGATACTCTTTAAGGAGTATTTCAATGTGCATATCCCATAATGCAGTAAAATCGCCATTATAGCGTTCTTTGTCCAGCTTCAAAAAATACGCTGGACCTATCTGATAAGCAGAGCCAAGTCCTCGTGTTTTTGTAATCGCCTTATTCAAATTTGCCATTACTCTTGCTGCTTTTTCGCAAGTATCATGGTCGAGCTTTTCTGAAAGCATTTCTAAACGATCTTCGGGTTTTATCTCCTTCCATGCAAAACGTCTGCGCAAAGCAAAGTCCATACTTTCCACGCTTCTGTCGATGTCGTTCATTGTTGCAAGGATATATACATTCTCTGGTACAAAGAGTCCATCAGCAAAGACATCATCCTTGTTGATGAGATTTTGATATTGTGTCTTTACTTTACCCTTTTCTCCCCTGTAACCAGGATCAATCGCATAGAATAGTTCGCCAAATATTTTGGATAGATCACCACGATTAATTTCATCAATGATGAATACATAAGCACCTCCTGAATTTGAGTGTTCTGAGGGAAGCCCGATTGCTTTCTTGCAGAATTTTTTGAAAACTCCGTCTATCCGTTCAAAGCCAAGTATATCTCCTTTCTTTATTGGTCTTAACCCTTCTACAAAATCAGTATAGTCATAAGATGGATGAAATTGAACGAATTCTACTTCTGCATCCATAGCTTTGGCTATTTCTTTTGTAAGGAAAGTCTTACCTGTACCTGGAGCACCTGTAAGAACAAGGTTCTTATTTGCTTTAAGAAGTTTAATATATGACTGAATTTTTTCCATATTACATGTTTGCTTTTCTGACGAGTTTTTTAAATAATCACGAACCTGCCATGAGTAAGTACAAATATCATAGACAGAATTGTATTTTAATTTGGATTTGAAAAAAGTCAATAAACTGTAGCTCGTTTTAAACCAACTATTAGGATCTATTTCTGGAACATCTTCTACTCCTACATTTCGCATAAGATTAAATGTTTCCACTAAGCGACTTTCCTTCACGATTGTACATAACAGATTTGGTTGTAATGAAGCAATTAGACGGTTGGTTGCTGCCATTCTATTTTGGTTAGTTCGTTGTCTTATAAAGACTTTAATTTCTTCATAGACATCCCATTTAGGGGAATCTTGACTTTCTGCAATAGCTTTAAGCATCGGAGCTAATTCATTCCAATCATCCTTTATCTTAGTCTTTTCTTCATCTGTAAAATACCCTTGCTTTAAAGATGATACACATTGGTCTCCTCCTCGTTCAAAGAACTCATAAAACAAATCCTGGTCCCAATCTTGCCATCTTTCACAAGCCTTTGCGCTTTCTATGAATTTTGGCACAAAGTCGCAATAATTATCATGCCATTCTTGCCAAATATCAATTTTGTTGATAATGTCTTGTAGTTCCATATTACACCTAATTTCCGCAGCACTATGAGTTAGTATTTTTAAGTACCTGAGCAACAAAAAGTTGCTCAGAATTTTGCCATGTCGGATTTTTCACCTACCTTAGTGCTGCAAAAAGAAGTATAGCA
>OWIN01000427.1_pt1 | contig 25697 bp, 19 predicted proteins | sample 1732771 | NCBI WGS metagenome assembly OWIN01 (sample SAMN05065752, study PRJEB22554) | human gut metagenome | biome: ENVO:2100002; feature: ENVO:00000062; material: ENVO:00002003 | host: Homo sapiens | place: USA | reverse complement strand
GAGAAAATTCAGCGGAAATTAGAGATTTTTTCTACATTAATTTCAAAAAAATCCAAAAACGCTTTGTTACAACATCTAGGATTCAGTCTAGGAGTACTACCTAAGGGTGGACACTTATTTGTCCTAAATTGAGTTTTATTTAATCTTGCCTTAAGACCTCTTAAATTTCTTAAAAAATAATATATTTCGCCCTCTCCTCAAGAACCTGAGGGCCTTCGGGGTGATTTTTGATTAATTATCTAACACACAAAAAGGGTTTATCCATTTAAAAGAAATTGGACAAATGAGGAAATGTTGCTATTTAGCAACGGATGGGTCCGCATTACAGAATAGAGAAGATGTTGAAATAATTCGATTTTTTGAATGTATTGGAGGGATATTCATTAATTTGTTGTGAATCGACAACAACGTAATCCTAACGAGCGCAGCTTGTTTTTACGGAGATGGGTGTCAAAAGTCGCTCTGTCAGTTTTGTGGAGGTGATATAAAAAGAGCTCGGCGGTACCGAGCTCTTTTAGTGGGAGGAATTATCCTTTTATTTCATTGGTTTTCCGTTAGCGCGCATGATTTGATGCGGTCTAACTAGGTAGAAAACTGACAAGTAGCCGCTCCAAATGTGGACGAGTCTTGTAAAGGGGACGATCAGGAAAATGATCAGCCCGACAAAGATGTGCCACTTCTGCCAATCGGGAACGAGAAGGATCTTCTGCCATGCTTCATAGTCGAAGGTGAAGAGGCCCCTGACCCATTCTCCGAAAAGAATGATGGTCGCACCGGAGCGGTCAGTAAAGTAAGAATTTACAACGCAGCAAATTCCGAGAATGATGACCGCCAGCAGGAGGAACAAGACCCAAAAATCGCTCGGGCGGGATGCCGTCCTTACGCGTTCGTTGGATAGGCGGCGCCATGTCAGAAGCAGAAGACCGGCAATGGCAAGTGCGGCGGAGGCTCCTCCGGCGATGATTTCCATCCATTGGTGGAGTCTGGGCGTTAGACCGACTGCATTTAGCCACGCTGTCGGTGTAAACAACCCGAAACAATGACCGCAGAATAGAAAGATCACACCGATGTGGAAAAGATTTGCACCCCAAAAAAGATCTTTCTTATCTAAAATCTCACTGCTTTGACTCTTCCAGCTGTAAGGCGCCAAAATAAACCGTAGCAAGCTGCCTACCACTAAGACTGCAATGACGACGTAAGGAAGCACTCCGAAAATTAGAAAGTGCCATACCAAAGTAAAGTTACTCATTATTTGCCCTCCTGTGTGGAGTCCGGCGCACGCTGATATTCTTCAAAAAGCGGAATAATCTTACGATTCATAGGACCGCCGAAGATAGTATCAGCGCGGCGGCGCATGTCTTCTCCGCCGCCGAGGTTGTAGCCCTGAGTACCTTGCAGCAGCATAGATGCGGTATTGTTGCGGTTGGCTGAGGGTACAACGAAACGATCTTTAAAATCAGCAATGGCTAAAAGGCGATGCATATCGCAGACATCCTGAACCGTTAAGCCTAAGGCTTTAAGTTCATTTATCTCTTCAATCCCTTCGAGCTGTTCGGGCAGAATTTCACACGTTAGAAATTGACTGATCCCCGCCGCATCGGAATATTTGCGCAGAATCGTCCTCTCGGCGAGAAGTCTGCTTAAAGCATCTACGACAGGTTTAACGTTTCCGGCAGCAAGCAGATTCGCAAGATATTGCATCGGAATACGCAGGCTTTCTACATCAGGGATGAATCCTTTAACGGAAAGTTTACCGACATCAACAGCCTGAGCGATCGGAGAGAGCGGCGGAACGTACCAAACCATAGGAAGAGTTCTGAATTCCGGATGAAGAGGAAGTGCGATTTTCCACTTGGAAATCATCTTGTAGATCGGAGAAGCTTTGGCCGCTTCGATCCAATCATGAGAGATGCCCGCTTTCAGAGCTGAAGCCTGAATGTCGGGGTCATTCGGATCGAGGAAGATTTGGCGCTGAGCTTCATACAGGTCTCCTTCATTCGGAGTCGAGGCAAGATCTTTAATCTTGTCTGCATCGTAAAGCATCACACCCATGTAGCGGATTCGGCCGACACAAGTTTCGGAACATACCGTCGGCATGCCGGACTCGACGCGCGGATAGCAGAAAACGCATTTTTCTGCTTTTCCGGTTGACCAGTTGTAATAGACCTTTTTGTAAGGACAGCCGCTCATACACATACGCCAGCCCTTGCATTTATTTTGGTCTACTAAAACAATACCGTCTTCTTCCCGCTTATAGATTGAGCCGGAGGGACAGCTTGCAACACAAGCCGGATTCAGGCAGTGTTCGCACAAACGAGGAAGATAAAACAGGAACGTATTCTTGTATTGGGCGTAAATATCGCGCTCAACATCTTTCAGGTTGACGTCATTGACGGTCTTAATATCCACACCGCCTAGATTGTCGTCCCATGCAGCGGAGTTGTTGATTTTTTTCATCTTCTTGCCGGTCAGGTAGGAGATCGGCTGAGCTGTCACACAGGTTTTCATGCGCGGGGCTTTTTGAAGATTTTGATAATCAAACGTAAAGGGCTCGTAGTAGTCGTCAATCTGCGGCAATTTAGAGTTGGCGAAGATGCCGGAGAGAAGTCCTAATTTAGAGCCGCGCCGCAGACGGAGTTTACCGTTATGAAGTTCCCAGCCTCCTGTCCACTTCTGCTGATCTTCCCAGCTCTTCGGATAACCGACGCCGGGTTTTGATTCAACGTTGTTAAACCAAATGTACTCAGTACCCGGACGGTTTGTCCAAACGTTTTTACAAGTGACGGAGCAGGTGTGACAGCCGATGCATTTGTCCAGATTCAGGACCATGCCGATTTGAGCACGAATCTTCATACTGCACCTCCTTTCTTATCCGCTTCTTCATCCATCCAATCAACCTTATTCATCTTTCTGACCCAAGCGAAGTCGTCGCGGTTGGGAGCAATCGTTCCGTAGTAGTTAAAGGCGTATGAAAGATGGCCGTAGCCGCCGATCATATGCGTCGGATTTACAATGACACGCGTCGGAGAGTTATGGTCGCCTCCGCGAAGACCGGTGACTTCGGATCCCGGGGTGTTAACCGTCTTTTCGGTCGCATGCTGCATAACGCACAGCCCTTGCGGCATGCGGGAGGAAACGATGGCGCGTCCGACTACAGCACCGTTAGCGTTCCAGCACTCAATCCAATCATTATCCGCAATGCCTGCGTTGGCGGCATCAATGTCACTCATCCACACAACGGGACCGCCTCGGGAGAGGGTCAGCATTCTTTCGTTGTCATAATAGCTGGAGTGGATACCCCACTTCTGGTGAGCCGTCATAAAGTTAAGAATGATGGCTTTGTTTCCGTTGTCCGCAATATCTTTGTAGCCGGTTAACGCTCTCTGGTTTGCCGGAGCACGGTATTGTGCGAACTGCTGGCCGAAAGCCCTCATCCAAGAGTGATCCTGATAGAACTGCTGACGTCCCGTGATCGTTCTCCACGGTAAAAGCAAATTCTTGTTTTGCCAGAAAGCAACATACGGGATCTCATCGTTCTCGGTGCCTGACCAATCCGGCGCACTGAACGTCTTAGCGGGCCGATGAGCCAAGTCATCAAAGGTGATTTTGTCGGCAATGTGACCTTCGGAAAGGAAGCGGGCATCTACACCGCACTGTTCTTTAACAAAGTCCCAACTGCGATAGGACAAAGCTCCGTTGGTTTCCGGAGAGACCCGGAGGATAAAGTTTGCTGCATTGATATCTGTCTCCATCTTAGGACGCCCTTTTGCGACGCCTTCCTGAACTGTACCGTTTAACTGGCAAAGTTCAGTAATTTCAGGATCCAGATCCCATTTGATTCCGCGATTTCCGCCGCCGTTCTTAGAGAGGAGCGGGCCGATGGAGGTGTACTTGTCGTAAATCGTCCGATAATCGCGTTCAACGACATGAATCAGCGGGGCGGTCTTGCCGGGAATCAGATCGCATTCCCCTGTATACCAATTCTTAACATCCAGGGCTTGGCCGAGTTCATGCGGAGAATCGTGGCCGAGAGGCGTCAGCACCATATCTGTGACGTTCCCGAAATCTTCTGGATATTCGCCGGCGATTTCTGATAATTTCTTTGCGATGTCCTTAAAGGTTTGCCAATCGCTTCGCCCCTCCCAGGAGCATTGAACGGCTTTGACGAATGGATGAATAAAACTATGCATATCCGTCGTATTGATGTCGTTCTTCTCATAGAAGGTGGCCGCCGGCAACACGATGTCCGAATAAATCGAAGTCGTGCTCATGCGGAAGTCCATATTGACTAACAAATCGAGTTTGCCTTCGGGCGCTGGACGCCATTTCTCCATGAGCGGCATGAGCTCTTTGTTGGAGCCGTCAAGCTCTCCGCCGAGGATGCCGTTTTCAGTTCCAAGCAGGTGACGCAGGAAGTATTCCTGTCCCTTGCCGGAAGAACCGAGTACATTGGAGCGCCAAATGAACAGGTTGCGCGGCCAGTTTTCCTCGGCATCCAAATCCAAACAGCTAAAGGATATTTTCTTATCCTTTAGTTGGTTTATCAGGAATTGTTCCGGCTGGACGCCAGCAGCTTTTGCCGCGGCAGCAATTTTTGTCGGGTTGACGTTGAGCTGAGGTGCCGACGGAAGCCAGCCCATTAGTTCGCTCTGGATGTTGTAATCCACGTAAGTGCCGTCAAATACCTTGGTATCAGCCAAGGGAGAGAGCATGTCCGAAAGAGGGATCCGCTCGTAGCGCCACTGGTCCGTATGTTCGTAGAAGTAGCTCGTCGAGTTCATATGGCGGCTTGCCGGTTCCCAATCTTTTGCGAAGGAATATTCGCTCCATCCTGCTTCCGGACGAATCTTTTCTTGTCCTACATAATGGCACCATCCGCCGCCCGGGACGCCGCAAGTACCGCACATCAGCAGGATATTGATGATGGAACGATAAGTATTGTCCGTTTGGAACCATTGGTTAACGCCGGCTCCCATCAGCACGCAGGCGCGGCCCTGAGTCTTAGAGGCGGCCGTCGCAAACTCTCTGGCCAATGTAATGGCGTATTGAGCCTCTACGCCGGTAATTTTTTCCTGCCAAGCCGGTGTGAAGGGAATATTGTCCGCGTAGCTTTTTGCACATTCCCCGCCTAGGCCGCGGTCGACACCAAGATAGCTTCCGAAGAGATCAAAGACGGTTGCAACGTATACATCCTGTCCGTTGAGCGGTACCCTCTTAGCCGGAACCCTCCGAACCATAACATCCGAAGCCATTGCGTTATTCGGGAAGCCGTCTCGTTCACGGCCACCGAAATACGGATATTCAACATCAATCACAGCATCGGAATCATTAAGAAAAGTCAGCTGTGGTTTGATCGCTTTACCGGTTTCACCGTCAAGTTCATGGAGGTTCCACTTGCCTAAATCCTGGCCCTCCTTTTGTCCCCAACGGTATCCCATGGAACCTTGAGCCACCGCAGGAGCCTTGGAGAGTTCATCCCAAACAACGGTTTTCCATTCGGGGTTGTTGCATTCCGGTTCCTTATAGCCCAAGTCGCAGGCGCGAACTGTGCGCCCCGCGGTATACCGGCCATGCGCCCGCGGTTCCATAGTCACAAGAATTGGGAAGTCCGTCAGTTTCCGGCAGTATTCTGTGAAATACGGATCCGGATGTTCGTAATGGAATTCTTTAAAGATGACGTGGCTGACAGCCATAGCCAGTGCCGCATCGGTAGCCTGTTTGGGATGTATCCACCAATCCGCGTCTTTCGTGACTTCGCAATAATCCGGACAGACATTTACGACTTTCGTTCCGTTGTAGCGAGCTTCGGTTAAGAAGTGCGCGTCCGGAGAACGAGTCATCGAGATGTTGGTACCCCAAACGATGATGTAACTCGAGTAATACCAGGCCTCAGACTCAGGAACGTCAGTCTGTTCACCCCAGGTTTGAGGAGAAGAAGGTGGCAGGTCGCAATACCAATCGTAGAAGGAAAGGAGTGCACCGCCGATCAGGCTGAGGTAGCGGGTACCTGCTCCGTAAGAAACCATGGAGTAGCCCGGAATCGGTGAGAAGCCGGAAATACGGTCAGGTCCGTACTTTTTGATGGTGTAAAGGTTGGCAGAAGCAATGATCTCTAAAGCTTCATCCCAAGTGGTACGCACCATACCGCCCAAACCGCGCGCCGCAGTGTAGGATTTGCGGAGCTGTGGGTTTTCGGCGATGGAAGCCCAAGCTTCGATCGGTTTCATTGTCTTACGGGCGTCTTCCCATGCAGCCTTGAGCTCAGCACGAATGAGAGGATGTTTTACTCGGGATGCAGAGTAGAGGTACCAGGAATAGCTGGCGCCTCTGGGGCAACCGCGGGGCTCGTGATTCGGCACACCTGCGGGGGTGGGGGGATAATCCGTTTCCTGAGTTTCCCAAACGACGATTCCGTCTTTAACGTAAACCTGCCAGCTGCAAGAGCCCGTGCAGTTTACGCCATGCGTAGAACGAACGATTTTATCGTGAGCCCATCGATCCCGGTAGGATTGTTCCCAAGTTCTGTCTTCACCGGTCACTTCTCCCCATCCGTCTGAATAGGAGCCGACTTTTTTGGTAAAGAATAGGGAGGACTTCATGATTCCGGACATTTTGTTCTCCAATTAAAGCAGTATTTTTGAGGTGAAAAAGGACGATCAGCAAAGATCCGGTGCGTTCTTTCTATCGTAGTAGTAGATGTTGATTGCGAGGATGGCAACGAAGATCAGAGTAGAAACTCCGAACATCACGCCGGCTCCGCATTCGGCAAGCAGCATTCCGATCGTGAAAGGACCGTAAGCACCGATAGCAGAAGTCCAGCCGACAACGGCTCCGCCCTGAAGCGGCGGGAAGAGAACTGCCATTTGTTCAGTAGTAGATGCATTGCCGACGCCAGTCCAGAAGAAAATCCAGAACATAATGATCAGCCAAATCCAGCAGCCTGCGACACTCGTCGGTTTGTACCACCAAAGCGCAAGTAAACCGATAATGTTGCAGATGGCCATAATCGTAGTAACTCTGCCTCCGCGGATCTTATCGGAAACCTGACCCGCTCCGACTCTGGATAGGGCTCCGATGACCGGTCCCAACCAAGCGAGAGCGACAGCGCTAGGCGCTCCTTCAATGCCGGCAAAGGTATGGTTGCCTAACAGAGCCAGCTGAGCACCGAGACCAGCGAAGGTAGCGAAAGTCCCGTAATAGAAAAGGGTCATGAACCAAGTGTGCTTGTTCCCAAAAATGGCCCATTGCTGCTTGATATTTGCGGTGACAGGAACAGAGCGCAGGAAGAGCCAAGAGAGGATAGTGACGAGAGCAACGAGCGGAATCCACACCCAGGCGGCGTTCTGCAGCCAGTAAGTAATCGTCTTACCGTCGGGAAGATGCGCAACCTGACCGGATCCTAAGCAGGCTAAAGCAGAAAAGCCGATAACCAGCGGTGTGACGAATTGGACCAGACCGGTACCAAAATCAGAGAGTCCGCCTTGTACACCGAGGGCGAAACCTCTTTCATGTTTCGGGAAAAAGTAGTTAGTAGAGGCCATCAAGCCGGAAAAGGTTCCGCCGCCGATGCCGCTTAACAAAGCAAAACCGAGAAGGACCCAATAAGGGGTATCGACGTGCTGAACGGCGTACACCCAGCAGAAGAGCGGGATAAGCAAGAGGCCGGTTGAAAACGTCACGAGTACTCGGGTTCCTAATATCGGCGGTAAGAAGGTCCACAGAATGCGCAGTGTACCTGCAGACAGACCAACCATAGCCACCAGCCAGTAAAGCTGACTGTGTGTTAAAGAAAAGCCGATTTCATTTAACCGAGGGGCAAGAGAAGGGACCAAGAACCAAGCGCAGAAGCCAAAGGTCAGGCTGAAGGTACTAAGCCATACAGTCGTCCATGCCAGCGTCTTATTCCATTGGGCCGGATTTTCAGGATTCCAAACCTTAATATCTGGACGCATATTATTTCCTTATTCAATGCTAAATTTGACTCGAACTAATATTCGGGTTTGTTCTTATTCTATGGGTTCCCTTGAATTTGTAACCCTTTGTTTGATCGAATTGAGCAGGACTTGAATGGGTTCTTTGGCGGAATTTACTAACATACAAATCCGCGAGTTAGGGAGGAAGAAATGAATTTTGGTTTGAAAGCATTGGCTTGCTTGCTTCTGTATCCGGATGCGGCGCTTAAAGATAATCTGCCTGAAATTAAGGAAGGCGTCGGCGGATCGAGCCTTTCCGACGATCAGAAAGACAAACTATATATTTTTATTAACCACCTGGCAGAGACTCCCTTATCCGATTTGCAAAAAGATTATGTCTCGACATTTGATATCGGGAAGAAGGCGAGCCTTAATCTTTTTGAGCATATGCACGGAGATTCGCGTGAGAGAGGTTCTGCGATGCTCAATCTTAAAAAGCTCTACGAAGAACGAGGCTTGAGCATTGAGGGTGATGAGTTCCCGGATTATCTGCCGATGTTCTTAGAGTTCTTATCGGGCTTGGGCTATTCTGAGGCTCAAGCGCTTTTAGATAGTGCTGCGCGCCATATTGCTCCGATTGATATTGCGCTTCAGAAATCGGAATCTCCATGGAGAGCTGTCACGGGGGCAATTCTGTCACTCTCTGCAATGAAAAATTCAGAAATAAAATTGGAAAGGGACGATCTTTTACCGACAACGGAGGCTGAGTCGTTCGACTCCCCCGTGCGGTTTGGAGGAAATGCTGACCCGGTTCAAACCGTGCATTTCAAACAATAAAAAAGCGGAAGATCAAAAGATCTTCCGCGAAACTAATTTCACCCCATTTCTTTGGATTGCTCCAAGGAGAAGATTTCTGTCTCAAAGACATCATCTAGTGATTGAGATCATACCATGAGATGAGAACGATTCCTATTTACATTTGTTTGTAAATGTATCTGCTGAAATCTAAAACACTATCAGTGGGAGTGGTGCTTAAATTGCGGGCCGAAGCAAACCTGCACGGCCTGCTGTTCTTCGATTGATAAGAAAAGGGGCGGGAGCCGAACGACTCTCGCCCAAAATTTTTCACCCCAATTGCTCTTGTTGACACGGAGTACATTCATGTCTCTATGCTTCCAAGGAGAAGATTGAAATCACTCAATCGACAAGAGGAAATATAGCACATATTGATAACGATTATCAATATCATTGATGGGCAACTTTCTGTTGTACTCCCGTGAATAGTGAGGACGCTTCGCGGACCATCCTATTACCAGAATAATTTCAACATGGCATATGGGACCTTCCTAAAAATAAATTTGTAGCGCGCAAAACAAAATCATTGACACTCCCAAAAATTTGGCATATAGATAGGTTGATTTATATCCCAACCACCTCATCAAGGAGAAGCAAATGACTACCAGACGGCAATTAATCAAGACTTCTTTATCGCTTGCGGCGGTTCCTATTGGAATGAGCGTTGCTATTGAAGTAGCGCACGCAGAGGACATGCCGCAATGGGACAAAGAGACAGATGTTCTTGTCCTCGGTTATGGCAATGCAGGTTCCAATGCTGCGATCGCAGCGGCTGATGCCGGCGCAAAAGTTCTTATTTTGGAGAAAACAGCTGCCGGAGGAGGAAACGTATCTGTCTCCTCCGGTGGGTTTGTCGTTCCGACAAACAAGGAAGACTATTATAAGTTCCAAAAAGCGTTGTATGAATTGTCTCGCTCTGAGTGGGACAAGGACCTTCTGGATCTTTTCTGCGAAGAGTCTCTTCATTTGGGCGACTATGTTTCTTCGTTGGCTCCGGAAGGAAAGATCAGTGTTTACGGTCATGCAGGTTATCAAAACCTGCCGGGTGCAGACTGTGTAAACAAGATGTCAATGAGAAACGTTCCCGGCGCGAAAGGCGGAGACCGACTCTTCGGAATCTTTGATCGCGCGGTCAAGGCGAGAAATATCCCAGTTCTTGTTAATTGTCCTGCCAGAAGGTTGGTCAGAAGAGGAAACGAGGTCTTGGGTGTCGAAGCTATATATGAGGGCAAGCCTTATTTTGTAAAAGCCAACAAAGCCGTTGTGATTTGTACCGGCGGCTTCCAATCTAATCCAGAACTGATGGCTCGCTACATTTACGGCAATCCGATGGCTTACCTCGGGAGTCCTGCCCATACCGGCGATGGACTTTTGATGGCGCAGTCCATGGGGTGCGACTTGTGGCATATGAATTCGGTTTCTGCACCCTTAGGCATTCAGGTACCAGGAGTTAAGGCAGGTATTGCCATGGTTACAAGGCAGCCGGCCTTCATTTGGGTCGACCAAGACGGCAAACGCTTCGTAAATGAGAAGAAATTGGATTACCACTGCTCTTGGATGGCTGTCAATAATTTCGACGCCATTAATCATCGTTATCCGAGAATTCCATGCTACATGATCATGGACTCGAGCTATCTGAAAGCCGGTCCGCTTATCTCCAACGGCGGTTCAGGCTGGGCTATCAACCGTGAAGGATATAAATGGAGCAAGGACAATCAAAAAGAAATTGATTCCGGCGTCATCATCAAAGCCGATACGGTTGAAGAGCTGGCAAAGAAACTTGGCATTGCCGACCCGGCAGTGCTCGTTGCAACAGTGAAGCGCTGGAACAGCGACTTAAGAGAAAAAGGAATTGACACAGAATACGGTCGTACGCTGACAGCAGATCCGAATATGAAGGCAGTCTTTGTGGGACGTGACGTCAAGAGCTGGTCAGCTCCGATTGAAGAAGGACCTTTCTACGCCGTGAAACTGGTTCCTGTTACATACCATACGATGGGAGGCCCGAAGAAGTCCGTGAAGGCGGAAGTTTTAGATCCTTTCGGTGAGCCGATCCCGCGGCTTTATGTTGCCGGTGAGCTTGGTTCTACTTGGGGCCTGACTTACCAAGGCGCCTGCGCAAATGCTGACGCAATGGTTTTCGGAAGAGTCGCGGGAAAGAACGCGGCTGCTTTGGAAAACTGGAAGTAATTTTTTAATGCTGGTCAGCCCTGAAGGATTACGTTATTTCTTCAGGGCGGTGTATTTTTTACTTATGCAGGAAAGTTTTTGTATTGCTCTTTCGAGTAGAGTTCTCGGATTGTCTGTTGAGAAAATATGAACATATTGTTCGCGCTCCCGAATTTGTAAAACTTGTCGTTTAGTTCCTTTTTTGTGTAATTGTACTTTTGTGGACTTGGCGAAATTAAGTGGACATCGTATAGGCAAAAAATTTACTGAGAATAAATTAGATCAGTCCCAAACCTCAGCCCAATGAGTGAATTTCCTCTCTTTTTGGGAGAAGACCAACGCTGCTCTTATCAAGTTGCTCTGTGGCAGCTGACTTCCATACTGCCGAGCCTTTATTTGACGAACGGCTTCTTGAAGGAGAGCTTCGGGAGAATCGCCTTTTCGACAATATTTGAATTCCAGTACCCAATAGTTTTTGTCAGTTTGAATTTCGAGATCGCTTCTGCCATGAGCATTGTGAGCCTCGCATCTCGCAGTTATTAAGGTGCTGGAGCTACTTACCATGATGAATACAGCAGCGCGGCAGCTCGCCTCACTTGAAAGGGGGAACGCCTGGTAGTCAATTCCTAGGACAATCCGGTTCACTTCTTCTACGAATGCACTGAGATTTCCGTCTTCCAAATAGTCGGCAAGATAACCTTCCCCCGCTCGATTTATCGCATTTTTATCCAAGATCGCCTCAGCATAAAGACGTGCCATGGAAACGCTAACTTCTCGATTAGGATAACCTAGTGTTACAGTGGTGCCCCTTACGGCTTTAATTGTCAGGTATCCAGTCTGCGCAAGCAACACTTTGTCATCCAAAATAGAAAATTTTGCAGATAGTGCCAAATCGTCAAGTTGGATTTGTTTTTCGTTTTCATATTCTTCAGGCTTTAGAGTAGAGTGAGATTTTAAATATTCAAGCAGGATTCCAGGTTGGCCTCCGCTCTCGTACCAGTAGTTGTCAAAACCATTTGAAGGGAAGTTAAAGAATTTCAGTAAAGACCAAGGAGAAAAGACATGTTGAGAGGCGGTTTTTTCAAAACAAAAGCCGTCGTAATTTAATGTTAGTTCCTCCAACAGTTTATCTTTTTCTATGCCTAGCTGGAGTGAGGCTTGTTCAAGATAATCCGAGAAATACTTTTGTACTTCTTGGTGAGAATAGCCGAGCAAAGAACCGAATTCGGACATTAAGGAAATGTCTGTAAAGTGGTTAAGTTCGGAAAAGATGCTGGTTTGGCTGAATTTTGCAATTCCAGTCATGAAGAAAAATCTTATTGCTCCATCCCATTGTTTAAAACCAGCGTAGAGCCTCCAGAGTTTCTTTCTGACTTCATCGAACAGCTCTGGTTTATTTAGACAAGATGTGAGCGGAGTGTCGTACTCATCGAGAAGCAGTACTACGGAGTTGTCGGCCTGGAGGGCTAACCAGCCGATAAATGCACGAAGACCTTCCTTATCAGTCTTGATAGGACTAACAAGTCGGTTGACAGTTAAGGTATCAAGGAGGTACTGGTCTAGAAGTTCACTAAATTCTTCTACGGAGGAAAAGTCTTTCAGATTCGAGAAATCCAATCGTATGACTTGATAAGTATTTTCGTCTTTCCATAAGGATTCTATTTCTAGGCCATGAAAGTCCCTTAATCCATATTTGAAGAGGGATTCGAATGTAGATAGCAGCAGGGATTTTCCAAAGCGTCTGGGTCTCGAAAGAAAAAACTTTTGGCGCTTAGAGGCCAAGGTGTAGATCAGCCTGGTCTTATCAACATAAATTTGGCCGCTTTTGCGCAATGCAGAGAAGTCCGAAGTTCCGAGTGGGAGCGGCGCCAAAATTGTTTCCATAAAGCCTCCAGTTTGTTTTAATTTTATCAACACTAATAAGTAGTCGCTTACTTAACTTAACGCAAGGAAGTTGAAAGAAGACCATTCAAGAGGAAAGGATTTAGCTACGTACCAAATGATAGTTATAGGAATCTCCGCCTAAAAACTGTGCTAATTAAAACCTCCCCCAAAAGGGGCAATTCGTTAGAGTCAGAGAAGGATTTCCAGATGCTTTCGACAAAAAGAGGCGGCACCGAACAATCAGTAGCCGCCCAGGAGAAATTGAAGGTTTCAGTTATTTTTGTTTAATTCAGTCCGTTCAGCTGTCCTGCATAAAGGATGAACAGACGCAGACACATCATGCCGGCGATTGCCGAAATGCAGCTGAGGTAGAAGCAGCTTGCAGAGCGGAAGAAGCTCAAAGTAATCGGAATAATCATGCCGACGAAGATAGCGCCGAGCCAGAAGACCCAAGCCCAAACACCGGTTGTGAATGCGGTGAACGCAATCTTTGCCACTTCCGTGCCGGTGATCAAAGAGACTGCAATCATGAAGATGCACATCGCTTCGACCAGAATGATCGGATATTCAGCCACATGCAGGATATGCATAGAGGAGTCTTCACGCTGAGCTCCGAAGCAAATCGCAAAGAGGCGAATCGCAGCGCAGCCCGCGGAAAAGCCCGAAGCGACGAACAAGGCCGGAAGAACTGCCGTGTTGATCAGCGGGAAGCGAATCAGCGCGGAGATCAGGAAGCCTGTGTAGGCACAGATCACAACGGCCAGAATCATGACTACCCAATCCAATACAACTCGGAAGTGCGCAAGGAAGTCAGTGAGCGGCTTTAAAAACTTCAATATCGGCAAATCCCTGAAGACTAAAAGCGTCAACACGAAGAGCAGCGGGATATAAAAGAGCAAAGCCGCAACACCGATACTCATCACCGAGGTCGGGTTGTAGAAGATCAGAATGCGCCAGAAGTTGAAAGGATCCGTCAGGTCAAGCACCAAGCACACCATACCCAAAAGGATGGTGACGAGGCCCACCATGGTGGCAGCCTTCATCTGCGGATTATCAGCGTGCGTCCCTTTGTAGAGATTGATGATGATGGCTAGCGCCACCGCACCGCCTGAAATACCGGCTAAGAAAAGGTAGACGGCAATCGGCCAGGGCCACGCCACACTTCCGGATAAACCGGTCGTAAAGTCAATAACGATATCTGTGGTCTGCATATCAAACCTCTTCTTTCAGTTTCGGAATGTAATGCAGGTTCGGATGGGTTCCGAGAACTGCCCGTACGCGCACGGAGTTCTTAACGGCCAGCATCTTACTGATGTAAGAATTCGGATCGTTCGTGTCCCCGAAGACAAGCGCATCGTAGCGGCAGGCTTGGACACAAGCCGGCTGCTCGCCGATAGCAAGCTTGGTGTGCAGACAGAAGTCGCAGTTCTCTGCGGCCTTCGTTTCTTCGTTAATGAAACGAACGTTGTAAGGACATCCGGCAATGCAGTACTTGCAGCCGACGCAGCGGGAATTGTCCATGGTCACGATGTTGGTGGCCGGATCTATGTGCGCAGCACCTGTCGGGCAGACTCTCACGCAGGGCGGCTCGGAACACTGCTGGCAGGAAACGCGGACATACTTGCGGTTGCCAGGCGTGCCGTCGAGCGGCGACTGGCGCTCCAGCGTCATGCGAAGCTGACCGACAGGAACGTGATTGGTCTCGGAGCAGGCTTCTTTGCAGGCTCCGCAGCCGACACATTTGTTCTGGTCGAAGATCATCGCAAACCGAGGCTTATATCCGCTGACATTAATGGCCTTTGCTTCCTGCTTGTCCAGCAGAACGGCGGTGACGGCTCCGAGGGCCGTGCCGGCTAGGAATTTTCTACGGTCTATTGTCATGATTTTTCTCCGAGGCCCGTTTCCGGGCCCCTCGGAACGGTTACTTAAGCGGATCTACTGCGGTCTTGGAGAACTTTCCTGCGTCCAAGATTTCCTGAGCTTTGCGGACATAATTCTGAGCGGCAGCCAGGCGCTGGGTCAGATAGTTATGAGCGTGGGCTCCCCAGGAACCGTCTTTTTCAATCATGTCGGCAATCTGTGTGGCCAAATCCACATAGGAGAGGACCTGAGTTCTTTGATCGCGGTCGAGGCGTGTGACTTCGAGGAGCTTGTTGATGCGTTCGGTTGCGCCGCGAATTTCTTTGTAGCCGTTTTTAATCGGGTTCTGCCATTTCACGAGTTCGCCGTAAACCTGTTTCTGATCTTTGTAGACCAGACCTTCTTCAAGTTTAGAGGTGTACTGGCTGTGGCAGCCTTTGCCTTCAAATACGGTCCAGTCTGCAGGCGCGTTGCGTGCGCAGCTCCACATCAGATCGACGAAATCACGGCCCTTTTCATCTTTGGCGAGTTCGTACTGAGATACGGTCTTGCCGTCGACTTTAACCTCTTTCTTAACATAGGAAGTCTTATCGGGTGACGGATTGATCTTGTACATGTGAGCGCGGTACAGAGCGGTGCCTGCGACTTTGGCCTGATCTTCGCTGTATTCAGCCGGTTTCGGCATATTGGGCATATGACAGGCGATGCAGTCCACTTTGCTGTGCGTATCTGTGTGTTTGAAGACATCGGCCTGAACGGTATGACAGGTCTTGCAGTCCTGCTTCATCGGAGGATTGCTGACGTAGGCCATCCAAGCTGTGCCTTTAACTTCGGATTGATCGTGGCAAGAGAGGCATCCCACGCCGTGACGGACATGCACGCTCATGAAATGTTGGGCGGTCTTGTCGTTGTAGTTGGATTCGGCAAGAGAGCGAAGCTCTTTCTTAGAGAGCTTGATCTCGGTTTTCGGGGCGATTCCGAGGGATTGCAGGAAACCGTCCACGCCTTCGATCTTAAAGGGAACGTTCTTGAGGCTTTCCGGAGCTTTAACGGGAACGTTGTCTTGTGCAAAGGCGGCAGAGGACATCGTCAAGCACGCCAGTGCGGACAGGAGAATGGTTGTTTTGAGAGTTGACATTTTGTGCCTTTGAATGCTTTGTGGGTTACGGGTTAAGCGGACGCATTTCCTGCTCTTCAGCGAGGAACTCCGCTAAGTCGTCGTCCAAATATTTGTCTGAGTACAGGAAAATCGTCCCGGATGAGGTCTGCGTGAACTTGATGTCCTTGTTTTCTTCTTTCCGTCCGATGGACTGAAGCAAACATTCCAGTGTCGGAACATCAAAATCAAACGGAGACTCCAGGAACATCTGGGAGGGAACCGGCCGCGGATAAATCCGAGAATTTTCTCGAATTTGGTCGCACACCAGCGCTTCGGCGTTGTCTTTGACCGCCAGAATTCTGGCGTAGGAGTGCGACATGAGGGGCTTGAAATAAAGGTATTCCCCGCCGTCCGGGGCAGTGATCGAGAAGACACCTAAATTGCCATCTTCGGTCGCCTTGCAGACGGTTTCGAAATAATCTTCGGGGAGTTCCTCTTCCAGTTCTTCTTCGGTCTGCAGGTCGCTCGGATGAATATCTCCGCGCACGAGAGACCGCAGCATTTCTCTGCGGCTTAAAGCCTTGCGGCTCGGACGCAGGTTCGGATGCTCGGCCTCGTAGAGATCAACCTTGCCCTGCGGCGTGAGCTGGACCTCAAATTCCTGCTCTTCCTTGCGCTTCAATGCACGCTCTAAAACCGCATCGGTGGAAGTTTCAGCGGCAGCCTGCAGCTCGGCTGCATCGGGTAGGGCAACGGTTTTAACCTGACGAAGAAAAAGCTCTTTTACCTTTCCTTTTTCGGCCAATTCCGTCCGTCCGCTGAAGTCGGCCACGATGTCGGCTAAAAGCAGTACGTGCGCTTTAAAGAGCGGCAGTTCGTAGATATTTTCCTGTTGACTCATGATGGAAGACCCGTGTTATTTAATGAGACCTTCTTTCTGCAGAACAGGGATGACAAAGTCCAGACGGTAGGCCTTCAAAGTATCCGTTGTCGGAACCCCAGTTTCTTTATCGCAGCCTATCTGCTCAAAGAAGATGTCAAAGCTCTTGTTAATGTCATCCGGATCCATGCGGACGGTACCTTTCGTGAAGGGCTTTCTATCCTTCGGATCGGTGTAAATCCAGCCCGGAACCAAGTCATGGTCCTTTCTCATGTTGGAAGAACTCAGCTGGCGCATGGTGTAGACGCGCTGCAGCATCCAGGCGCGGATACCGTCTTTATCCAGATCGTCGCCGGTCTTGTTGACGCCGGTGACGGCGGAGAAGATCTTGGCTTCCATATTGGGGTCGCCGACGTACTGATTCTTTTCGTCGGGGCAGTATTCCCACGGAGCCATCCAGGAGCACAAACCAAGCATGTTGTGCAGTTCTGTTCTGGCGATAACCCACTGAAGGCGTTTCATCTTATAGGCGTTCGTCGGTGTGTAGTCGCCGATTTGGTCGACGGCGCTTTCATCGCCCCATGTGACTTTCGCGATGTGCTTCATTTCTTTGATCGGCAGACCGCTGCGGGTGAAGTTCACGTGGGCGTGGGCCATCGGGTCGCGGTTCCACATGCAGTTGAGCACGCAGCCCAATTGTCCGTCATCTTCATTGGTGTGATGCTTCGGGTGACCGTTAGACCAATAAAGCGTACGGTGGTCGTCGCTCCAGGTCTTCAGAGGAATACCGAAGTGGTCGAGCATGACAGGCGTCGTTTCGCCGAGCCACTTGCCGAATTCGCCTTTGCGATAAGCGATTCTCGGGAGGAAATCTTGCATTGCGGAGGCGTCCACATCGTCAATCTTCTTCCAGGGCAGGGAGTCATACTCTTCCTTGGAGAGGAGTTTCTTCCAGTATCCGTCCTGATACATGACGATCATGTCGCGTTGCAGCTGACCGTAGTTGCACCACAGGCCCAAGTCGTCCATGAGCTGGCTGCCGACAATCGCGATTTCAATGTTCCTTTCCGGATGATTCTTCAGATTCGGATAGAAGAAGATCGGGAAGAGCAGGCCGCCGCAGGTCTGTTCAGTAATCGGATTAACGTTGTACTTGGCGGCTGTCGCGGTATCTTTAATGACCGGATAGCAGCGGATCGGGCAGGCAAAGCACCCGTTGTTGCGGACGTGACGAGCCCATTCGCGGTCGCCTAAGAAGAATTCGCCGGCGTTGGTGCGGAAGGCCATCTTAGATAGACGCCTTGTGTCGAGCGGAACGTTGATCGGAGGATTGGCCGCGCCCCATTGTTTTCCGGGCATACCGGACCAGCGGGAATTCAGAGAATGATACTCAAAGAGCGGATGCGGATAGCGGGAAACCACCGTCTGAGTCAAAGCGCCTAAGAGTTCTTTGTTGCGGTTGACGAGTTTTTCCCATTCTTCCTTGTCTGCGGCGATATGAATCGGCTGATCGCCGTCGATTGCCAAGCCTTTGAGGTTCTTAGATCCCCAGACGCCGCCGATGCCGCCGCCGGTATGGCTCTTGGCATTGATGATGACCGACATCGGAAGAAGATTTTCGCCTGCCGGCCCGATCACCGTGACGGAAGCTGAAGGGGAAGTTTCCTGATTGATTAATGCAGCTGCACGGCGTGTTCCTTCACCCCAAATATGATTGGCTTTTCTGATTTGAACATCATCGTTGTTGACGTAAACGTATACCGGTTCTTTGGCTTTGCCTTCGATGATGATGAAGTCGTAGCCGGCGTATTTCATTTTGGCACCGAGGTCTCCGCCCAAGTGAGCACTGCCGATTTCATGGATCGGATAGGTGGTCGGATACATGGTGGTAACGGAGGTTCTGCCGGAGCAGACGGCACCCGTACCGGTCAGAGGGCCGGGTGCGATAACAATTTTGTTGGCTTCATCGAAAGCCTGTGTTTTCGGGGGGACTTCATCCCAAAAGATTTTGTAGCCCAAAGCTGTTCCGCCGATCCAATCTTTCTGTGTCGGAACCTTTGTGATTTCACCGGTAGTGAGGTTGATTCGAAGACCTTGTCCGGTCCAACCGTATTTCTTTGCTTCTGACATTTGGATAACCTATAGAGAAAATCAGCCGTGACAAATACCGCACTGGTCGTTGTTGTTCTGGGGCATATAGCCGTGAGGAACGCCGCGGGTCGGTTCTTTGGAGCGATCCATCCACGGAACGTAGCGAATCGCTTCGGTCGGGCAGGCTTTCACGCATTTCGGATCGCCGTTGCAGAGGAAGCACTTGCTGGCGACGTTCTTTTCAACGTCGAAGCTCATCATGTTCCAGGGGCAGGCTTTCTGGCAAAGGCCGCAGCCGATGCAGGTTTCTTCATCGACATAGCGGGCACCGGTCTTAGGATTGACGCGGATGGCGCCTTTCGGACAGGCGTTGGCGCATGGAACCGGGTGGTCGCACTGACGACAGGTGTCCTGTACGCATACCGGGTCAGAGCCGTATGCGCCGTTGTGCGGAGAGGTGAGAGAGGTGCCTTCCGTACCATAGAACATTCCGCGATTAATTTTGATTCGAGCAAGGCGCGGATCTGCTTTACCGTCATTAAATTCCGTGCAGGCTAATTCGCAGCGCTGGCAGCTGACACATAAACTCGGATCCGCGATCAGGATACCTTTCGGAGCGGAGAGAATGATGTACGGCTGTGCACCGGTTTGTGCACGGGCGGCGTTCATCGCAGCCATGGCGGCAGCGACGGTTGATACTTCTAAGAAGCCGCGTCGGGTGATATCCATCGGCAATCTTGCCTTGGACAACAGTCCTTTGAGATCTAGCATTTTGACTCCTGTGGTCGCAAAGATAGAATCCGCATAAATGGGGTAAAACAATTATGCAGGGGGTCGTTTCAAATTAATTTGAAGACTGACGAAGGGAGCGCTTCAGTATTTATTTAGGAGTGTCCGGTCAGCGATGAAGGAGACTTTTTTGTCGAGTGAGGGCGGAAAGAAGAAATGGAAGGGAAGCAGCTGTTCAGCCGGACTGGCGATGAACAGATTTTCTTCTTTGCTTACATCCGAAAGCGCAAAGCTAATAAAGTTGTGTAAAAGCATTGCTGTCTCCTTACGAACGAAATTCATTGGGGTGTAAAGGTGTTGGATTTCGTTACGGGTAGGAGTATACCCTAAAGTGTTTTCACTTGGCAACAAATTAACATTGTCTTAAAATATAACGTGAATTAGTTATAGCCTTAATCCGTTCGGATGAATTCTAAGGAAATTCAATCGGTTATTGATTTCACCTCTCTTTTGGTGATAGTAAAAATTACTAGAAAGACAGACAGGAACTACCCCTATTCAATTCTCAAATTAGGTTTTAATACCATAATTTTAGTATTCAACTAGGTAAAAGTTCTAATCACGCTAACTAGTTATTTTTGCAGAGAAATTTCTCTTGAGAGACAAAAAATAGAAATCTGCGCCGAGTATGAACTCAAGCGCAGATTTAGCGTGAAGCAGGAAACGAAAATTCGATTCAGTTAATCAGGCTAGAATTTTTGCGACGAGGTTAATAAGGAGCTGAGAAGCCTGCGGAAGGATTTCTTCCTTGAAGTTCATGTTTCGGTCATGCAGTCCCGGTGCGGCGCCGCTTCCGATACCTTAGTACAGAACTCGGAGCTCCGGTTTGGCTTTCTTGTAGAAGTGGAAGTCTTCTCCGCCGCCTCCGCAGTTGGCACCTAAAGCTTCTTTTCCGAAAGTCCCTGCAACGGTTTCTTTGAATAGCTCACCGAGTGCTTCATCGTATTCAGGACCCGGGCAATACTCTGTGACTTCGCAGGAAGCCTTGGCCCCGAAGCTGCCTTCTAAGCCTGCGGCTGCGAGTTTCATTCTTCCGATGATCGCTTCGAGTGCGGCATTGTCCTGAGCACGGAGGTCGTAGGCGATCTTCACAAAGCTCGGAATGGAATTGGTTGCACCGACTTCAGAATGAATCTGAGTCGGTTTGACGGACCAAGACTTGTTCGGATCGATTTTGATCAGCCCGACCGAAGCAATGTACTGAGAGGCGGCTTCGATCGGATTGATGCCGAGATGCGGTCTTGCGGCATGAGCCTGTTTGCCGTCAATGCGAACTTCAACGGTTGCACAGGCAACATGATTCACGGACGCACAGTATTTTCCGAACGGAAGGTCCTGAACGGGACGGATGTGAGAACCAACAACGATATCAACGCCGTCTAGGACGCCGTCTTTGATCATGGCGAGCGCGCCTTGGAGGCTTTCTTCAGCCGGCTGAAACGCCAGACGAACTTTTCCCTTTTTAAGGTTTTTGCGGATTTCGGGAGCTGCGGCAAGAAGAATTGCCGCATGAGCATCATGGCCGCAAGCGTGAATGGCCTCTATTCTTTCAGGATCGTTGGGATCTGCATAGGGCAAAGCATCGATATCGGCGCGAAGCATGACCGTGGGACCAGCAACGCCGCTGTCAATATCAACAACTAGGCCATGACCGCCCACGCCTGAGCGGACGTTAAAACCCATTTCTTCGAGTTTGTTTTGGATGTATTGAGCAGTTTTGATTTCCTGGCCGGAAAGTTCTGCCAGTTTGTGCAGTTCAGTTCTGTACTGAATGGCTTCTTGGAATGACATATTTGGAACAACAAGTAGCGACCGGCCGGTCTCGTTTCGAGCCTAATCCTCCGATCGTTCGTCGTCCCAAGAAGAGACGCGCAGATTTTAGGATAGGACCTATCCTTTGACAATCCGGCTTGGTAGAAATCAGAGTCTTCCAAGAAGCGTTCGTGCGATTAGGCAGCAGAATCCTTTACTTCTGTCAGGTGCTGATGCTGAAATTTGTCGAAGAATTTCAGAGGGATGATAGTGAAGATGATCAAGCCTCCCGCGAGGAACCCAACGTATCCGAGGGATGCCGCAAGGCCTTCATTGATGATTTCTTCCGGCGGAATAAAACCGCAGAGCAGCGCAATTAAAGAGGTACAGAAGGCCACGCCCGACATTAAGATCATTCCTACCCTTCCGCCCGGAACTTTGTATTCTCCCGGGCTGTCGGGGTTTTCAATTTTGAGACGAATTGCCGCCGCAAACATCAGTAGGTACATGATCATGTAAAGCTGAGAGCACAAAGCAAGGAACAGCCAGAAGGCATCCGACACGCTGGGCATGATGAGCACACTCAGGCTCAGGAAAGACGCTAGGGAGGCCTGCATAATAAAAATTCTTGTCTGCATGCCGTAACTGTTTCGGTATTGCCAATACTGCGGAAGATAGCCTTCTTTAGCAACTTCGAGCAAACCGCGGGAAGGACCGTTCATCCATGTCACGACAGATGCTAAAGCGCCGTAGGCTAAAAGACAGGCGAGAATCGGTGTGAGCCAGCCGACTCCGAGGGCATTCAGCATCAATTCAAAACTTTGGCAGACACCTGCGGACTTAGACAGATCGCCGATCGGAACAACAAGAGAAATCGAGAGCGCACCTAAGACGGAAAGGATCAAAATAATGGCCGTTGCCAGGTAAATGGATTTCGGGAAAGATGAGCGCGGATTCTTCATCGAGGTGACATGCACGGAGCTCATTTCCATACCGGCGAGCGACACCATCATGCCGGCAAGCAGCATCCATTGTCTTGCAGTGGACAGATCAGGAATAAGCGCTTTTCCGCCGTCCAAATTGATTTGAACCGGTTTGCCGAGCCAAACATAGGTGAGCGCACAGACAATCAGAAAAAAGCCGGGAATAATGGTTCCGACAACCACACCGGAATTTGATAAGAAAACCGATAACCGCATGCCGCGGAAGTTTAGAAAGGTGGAGAGCCACAGCAAAAAGATGGCCGTAAAGAAGATGTACCACCGATTTGAGGCTAACTCGGGATTAAAAATGTATGCGATGCAGGTGGCGACAAAGGTGACCGCGGCCGGATACCACGGCATGTTTTGGAACCATTCCATAAAGATCGCGAGGAACCCGAGCTTGGGGCCGAACGCTTCTTTGACCCAAATAAAGACGCCGCCGCGCTGAGGATAAGTACTGGCAAGTTCTGCGGATACTAAAGCAGAGGGAATGAAGAAACAGGCAGCTGCGGCTGAGAGGAAGAAAATAATGTTCCAGCCGTATTCAGCCATACTCGGCAGATTTCTCAGCGAGAAAACAGAGCACACAGTGAGCATGGCCATGCCTTTAATTCTCATGGTGAAGACAGAATTCGGAGCTTCTTTATCTTCCATAACTATCCTTCCGGGAACTTTCGCAAATCGATCTGAAGGAGAACTGCGTGCTGCTGGAGAACTCGTCGGGCGATCGATGGGTTATAACCGCTCAATATATTGAGAATTGTGGAAGGATAACCGAGCTTTGACGCAAAATAGGGATGGGGTTGGCCCCGTCGGCTTATTCACTTACGTTCCGTTGCAACTTCGGAAGTTTTTGTTGTGTCTATCCAACAATGCGCCTTGAGCAGTCGCTAAAAGGTAGATTTTCGATATCGGTGCCGAGTTCGTGTGCGAGCAGATATTTTTGACATCAAAACCGCCGCCGTGACCGGTGAGTGACTTATCTTTGCCGATGACGCGGTGGCAGGGAACGATGATGGAGAAAGGATTTTCTCCGACGGCAACCCCGCTGCTCGAGCGGCTTTTGGAGTTCCGGCTTTTTGAGCGAGCTCCCCGTAAGTGATCGTCTCGCCGTATGGAATTTCCAGCAAGAGCTGCCAAACGCGTTTTTGGAAATCCGTGCCGAGGAAAAGGAGATCAAAGTCTGGAGCTTCTTTGCTGCCTTCGAAATACGCATCAAGCCAATCGGAAGCCGCTTCGATAACTTTCGATGTGCTTTTGACCACAGAAGCCTTGGTGTACTTTTGCAGGCGGTTCATGATGGTGGAGTGGTGCCAGCCGTCAATCCAATCTGCAACGACCAAACGGTTATTCCATGAACCGAGTGTCAGCGCCCCTCCACAAGGAAGCCTCTTTTCTGAGATGTAGATCGGTTCGATCGCCGCGGAAGTCGTAATTTGTGGTCTTTTTCTCATTTTTTCTATTGGGAGGATGGTGAATTTGTTCTTGGGAAGATTTTATGAATAAACGGACTGCGAAGAGGCAGTCCGTTAGCGCGTTAGAAAGAGATTACTCAGGTCAAAGAATAATGCGGTGAGGGATGATTTCTTTCATCAAAAGCGTGGTCTCGACCTTCTTGATATTAGGCAGCAAAGAGAGCTGCGTGTCGTAGGCTTCCTGATAGGCGGTCAAATCCGGAGTGGCGACCAGAAGGACGTAGTCCTGTTCGCCGAAGATCCGATGCGCTTCGATGATGCAGGGAATTTTTTCCAGGGCTTTTTCAAATTCTGTGATTTTTTCACCGGCAGCTTGCGACAAGGTGATGAATACCAGTGCCTGGAAACCCATGCCGACAAGCTTGGGATTGACAACGGCTTGATAGCTTTCAATGACGCCGGATTCCTCAAGATTCTTAACTCTTCGCTGGCAGGAAGATACGCTGAGATTGGTCTTTTTTGAAAGTTCGGAAAGTTGGATTTTTCCATTCTCTAAAAGAACGGAAAGAATCTCTTTGTCGTATTTATCCATGGACCGGTCTCACCATAAAAGAAGTTGACCAAATTCTAGCAATCTTATGCCGAAAGGAAGTAGTCAATGTGCACAAAATACAACTTCCTCCCGACAAAACTGCTTATTAATGTTCGCTCTTAAGGCCTGCGCCGCAAAGAGAGAGGAGGGCGTCCTCGGTCGGGCCGAATTTTTTACAGTAGCGATAGTAGGCGGCAAGTGCGGCGGCTGTGGTGTGTTCAACATAGAACCCGCGTTTTGCCATTTCCTCGCGGCACGGAAGAATTCTGTCTTCCGGAGCGGTGATTACTTTGACGTTATGGCGGCGGATCATGTCGAGTACTTCACCGGCGCGAGCCGGTTTGCCGATCGCAATGCCTTCTGCCAATGTTGGTTTCGGTGTGACTTCGACTAAAGAAGAAGACCCCTGTTCTTCGGTTTCGTAGAACGGAGCGCAGTTTTCGCTTTGAACGGCGATAAGCTGCGGGAATTCGTCGATAACTCCGGAACGCATGAGATGCTCTAAAGCGAGGACGGCGCCAATGAAGAGCGTCCCGTTGCCGAGTTCAATGAAGATATGACGAGGGATTCTTTTGAGCTGCTCGAAGGTTTCATAAATATAGGCTTTTGTGCCTTCGTAGAAGTAAGGGTTGTAAACGTGGTTGGCGTAGTAAGCTCCTTCTTCTTTGACCTTAGAGCGGCAGACTTCGGCGCAATGATCTCTAGTTCCGGGGACGACAACCGCTTTGGTTCCGAAGCCTTCAATCATGGCGATCTTATTCGGGCTGGTGCCTTCGGGAACGTAAATTTCGCAGGCGATACCGCTTCTTGCGCAGTAGGCGGCAACAGCCACGCCGGCGTTGCCGCTGGAGTCCTGAACGCATTTTTTAACGCCGATGGCTTTCATATGGCTTACCAAGGCAGCTGCTCCGCGGTCCTTAAAGGAGAGCGTCGGCATCATGAAATCCATCTTGAGGAAGACGCTTCCGTTGTAGGAAGCGATGGGCGTCATGCCTTCTCCCATGGAAACTCGGCGCCAAACATCACCGTCCAAATTCATAAAAGCGTGGTAACGGAATTGAGACCAAACCGATTTATCAATTAAGGATTCCTGCCAAAGAGGAAGGTGATCCTGAGGAAGGGAAAACAGACCGCCGCATTCGCAGGTGTTGTGAAAGGTTGAAGTGGGTGTTTCTTTGCCGCAGCTCGTGCAGATGTAGCTCATTGGGATTCCGAAAATAATTAATTATGTAAAAAAGACCACAACCTTAAAAGTATACCGAGAATCAACGTTAAGGAAGGATGTGCGCCTGATCAAGCAGGCCGGACGCACCAAAAATTGAGCAACAGACCACGATACAGGTCTCCTTTTATCGGAGAGCTAACCCGTGGCACCTTTTAGATTCTGATGCAGTCGTTCATGGCGGCCAGCATGT
>OWIN01000305.1_pt1 | contig 31083 bp, 29 predicted proteins | sample 1732771 | NCBI WGS metagenome assembly OWIN01 (sample SAMN05065752, study PRJEB22554) | human gut metagenome | biome: ENVO:2100002; feature: ENVO:00000062; material: ENVO:00002003 | host: Homo sapiens | place: USA | reverse complement strand
TGGGGCGTTAACGAGCTTCTTGGCGTCGAGAGTAGGAAACCGCTGGAAATTCACGCTTAATCATCAGATGCATATAAGCAGAAATCGGATCCATCTCGAACTTTCGTGCCTCTTCGTTGGATTTTCTCCAAAATTCCGTGCTGCTCTCACCTAATTTGTCCAAGAATCCGTATTCCTGCATGTTTCCGGGCGACAACGTCCCGTCAAAGTCATACATAAATGCAACAACAGGTTTACTGGATCTACTAGTCATAATAGATAGCGGATGCAAAAGAGAAAAAGTTAATTGAAGTATAAAACTGACGTGATTCCGGGATAGCCTATCCGGCCTTCTTGTTATCAACTTTGCACAATATTGGTATCACGAACAGGAAAATTGAATGCGAAAGGCCGCTATAAGGTTCCAAAGACAATCTTCCAAAATATATAAATCAAGAAGAAAAATCCTCCAATAAGTGCCGCTGTAAATAACACCATCAACAAAATCAGTCCCGCTATTAACGCAGCTAAAGGTATTACTAAAGCGTAGTAAGCTGGTGCAGAAAGCAAAAGAAAAAAGAAGTAAAAAATTTTACCGAGTAAAGAGGGCGCTTCACTAACTACCCCAAAAGCCCAGATAATGGGATCTATAAGGAGGAGCTTCATCATACCGAAGCACTCAATTATCATAGAAACGGGATTGTCACAACTCCCTAGTCCTCGGAAGAATTATCCTGCTTTCGATTTAGCAGCATTGAAGCTCCAAGAATAAGCGCGGCGTCCTTCCAAAAACCGCTTGAACCAGAATCTGAGCTCGTGCACATTTCGTCTTCTCCCTTTACTTATTTTATTTTTTCGGGACAAAATGAACAAGGAAAATCTGTAGCCTTAAGGCCTTAAGCTACGCATCTTTGTTAGCCGAAGAACAGCACGAATAAAAGAGTTAACTAGCGACATTGCGATGTCAAAAAAGAATAAAACTAAACCTCAGCTTCCCGCCTTTGGGCGGGTCTGAGGTTTGAAATCCTTCAATCAAAGCGCCGCCTCAGAGAGGATAGCCTCAAACGACTCGCCTCCCAGTATTGGCTATCGATTTCTTATTGAGCAAAATATTGTCGGTTATTCTGCGGCGTACTGAAGAACTGTCGGGCTTTCGACGTCAACGCCGAATTCCTTTGCTCTCTTCAAGATGGCACGGGCCAGTTCAGGCTTCAGTTCTTCAGGGCAATATCTGAAGTAAGCTTCAGCTGCCCTGACGTGTGCAGCATCAGGCATCGGGTATTCGCGTCTTTCAGGTAATCCGTATACAGATGTCGGAAGTTCTTCTTTTTCTGCATAACTTAATCTGTCGCTCATGGTTCCTCCCATATCAAAGATGTTCCGAGTATAGGAGTTCGAAGAATTGCCTCAGTATAATTTTGAGCATAAGTGGGCACACAAAAATACAGACCTCAGCCATGTTTCCCTTGACATCCTTTTTACTTTATACATTCGTAACGTCCATCACGCCCGGACCCAACAACATCATGTCTATGTCTTTGGGGCTCAAGGTCGGATTCAAAAAAACGCTTTATTTCAATGCCGGTGTCCTCACAGGATTTTGTATTATTACCCTTCTTTGCGCTTTCTTCTGCGCAAAGTTAAACGAATGGATTCCGGAAATCCGCTTACCCATGTTGGTGCTGGGAACGCTTTATCTCATTTGGCTTGCCGTAAAGATTTTGAGAAGCACTTACGACACAAAAGCAGTTGAACCTAAGAAAGGACAAGCCTATCTCTCCGGGTTGTTTCTGCAGTTTGTAAACGTAAAAGTAATGGTATCAGCCATTGTCTCCATCCAAATGTTTGTGCTTCCCTACTATCAAAGTACAGAAGCGCTCGCGGCTTTCGCAATCTTCATCGCGATCGCCGGCACGAGCTGTAATTTAATTTGGTCAGGTTTTGGCTCTGTCGCTTCGAGATTATTTGCCAATCACACAAAACTGATCAACACAATTCTGGCAATCTCGTTGGCTTTCTGCGGGGCTGGATTCTGGTTCTAACGAGAGGATCCAGAAAGGTTCTCATCAAAATTAAAAAGTACAGATCTGGGAAGACTTCTTGTGCTCAATCACATTGACTGCACGATAATTATTGACAATCTTGTTCTGCTCAATTGTTTGAATCAGCTTCACATCCGCAATCACAACATCGTCTTTATTTAATTTTTCTTCTCCGGAAAGAACACCGCGCAGGAAAACTTCATCATGAATGGAGATGAGAATCGGAAGGCCGCCCATCACTGCCTTCCAGTCTTTTCCTTTTCTGAAATTAGAAGATTTGACTTGAATCGCTATGTTTTTCAGAAGATTCTCTGAAAATTCATATCCGGAGGAACAATCCTGTCCGTTATGGACAGCGGAACCATGGTTTTTAAAAACCATGGGAAGCACCGTTATTCTCAATCTGCTCGGCAAGTCTCATGGCTTCTTTGAGTCTCTCATTTGGAACAAAACCTTTATCGATAACCGAAAATAATTCCCCTGCTTCCTGACCTGAAAGAACATAGTTATTTTTATTTATGGAATCCTTTGCCGCGGAGATGGCCACTTTTCGGATGAAAGCAGACAGAGAAAGTCCAGCCATAGATGCGGCTAATTGAAGAAGAGTTTTCTCTTCAGAACTTATTGGAATCTCGCACTTTTCAAGCAAAGTTCTCGTCATACCAGGCTCCTCTTATTCTTTCCTAATTTTACCGAGCAAAAGAGGATTCTGAACTCCACGCAGTTAGGCCTTTAAGTAGCGAGAATCGAGAATATTGTAAAAGTGAGGCCGGAAAAAATTCCGGCCAACACTTCTTATTTACCCCGATCCATTCCTTTATCTTCTGATGGTCTTTCTGATCAAAGTTAAAAGAGAGGAATGGAACGAAGCGTCAATTTCTTCATAATTTCCTCTTGCTGCAAAGAAAATAAAGACACAGAAAGCGGTAAACGCTTCAGGATCGAGTTTGGAAATATCCTCTGTTTCATCAAAAGTAGGCAGCAAAGTTCCGGCCTTGTCTTCTACTTCTGTGATCGCTCCTTCCAGGTAATACCCCTTAGGCAGCGCTTCTGCGACAAAAACACTTGTTAATCTCTGGTCAATGCGCCTTACAAACTCTACGAGCTCTTTCTTGACCACTCCAAACTTCGAAAGGAAATCATATGAATGAGTCACATACATATCTACATCGGATGCCTGGAAACTCAACTCCAACTTGGTAGCTAAATCAAGCAAAAGCCTTACTGTTGGGTCCTCAGTTTCATCGACAGGAATCTCACTTAAAGGCATTGCGCCTGATGCATCATATAGACTCGGTGCGGATCTAGAAGCGCATCTTCTTGAACTTTTATGGAAGCGGATATTATTTGAATCTGGATCAGCTTGACTCAAAACCCAATTATCTTCGGGGACCATCTGCGGCACAATCATTAAGTCAAGATTAGTCGTCCCCTTCTCATTTTCTTCTCTAACGAAAGACAAGAAAAAGTTGGTTTCCGGCCCCGCGATATTGTATTTGACGCCGATATCCCTTTTTTCCTCTTTTATATCTGTAGAGAGCATGCGTTGCGCAGCGACGAGCTGGCACAGTTGATAGCCATAATCATGCGATATGACCTTCGCTCCGATCTCTTTAATTTTTCCCTCTTCTTTCCAGGAAAGTTTTACACACTCCGGAAGCTCCTTCAAAAAAGCGAAGCCAGTGTAATTATCCTCAGTGAAGAAAGACTTGCTTTTCTTAGATGACCAAAATTTAGGAGCTCGCCAATGAATCTCAGGCTGTACTGCAACTTCTGACCGAATGCGTTTAAGCATTCTTTCAACAGCTCCTTCTATGTCATACCAGTTATAAACTGCTTCATATGCACCGCCGGTCTTCTCCGCCAGTTCGACCAGGAGATTGTTATATGGCGCCATGCCTATGCCGAGGATGAAGATTCTTCTTTTAGCCTCTAAAGCAGCCCAGATCATGGGCTTACAAGAATCCCACACTTCGCCATCAGTAAGTAAAAGCATGGCGCTTTGTTTGTTGCGGCCCGGAAAAAGATTCATACAGCTGACAATCGCCTGTTCTAACTCTGTTCCACCGAGATCTGCTTCAAGGTAAGAAACCGCTTCAGCAAAATTTCCTTGAAATTCTTCGAATTTCATTCGGTTAGGAAGAAGCTTCAACTCAACAGAAGTGCCGAAAGCTGCCAAACTTACTTGATCGGCGGCTCCAAATTTGGAATTTAATTTTTTCAGAGCCTGCTTCATCCAATTAATTCTTGAACCTCCCATGGAGCCGGAACAATCTGCCAGAATGCTCAAATCCAAGGGAAGTTTTGCAGGTTCATTGGAGAGAATAAAATTAGCAGCTGCCGCCCAACCTGAATCATCTTTTGCAACGTAGACGGAACTTTCAAGAGGCGCCTCGATGTCCAGCACTAAGTCCTTGTCTAGTTTTGCCCCAAGAAGTCTGACAACGATATCTTCTCCTTGTTTCTGGACTTCAATAGAGTGAGTGGGTGAGGAAATTTTTCCTTTAGCTAAAGCTCCTTTGAGCAATACGCTCCCGTCCAAATCGTAATCAGCAAAAAAATTATGAGTGATTTCAAACCTTCCGAAAGGCTGCTCTTCTATGTCCGAGGCATATCTTTCTCCTATTACGGTTGGAATGGTCAGTCGAAGTTTGTGATCGCAGTAATTTAAAAGCTGAAAATATTCGAGTTCAATAGACGCATCTTCGCCGGGCAGAATGTTGCCTAATGACGCTGTGCAAAAATCTTTTTCAGTAATCTCCAGCATGATGGGGGTATCGCCTGACTCGATGGCATCTTCATACTTTTGTTCTGCTTCTTTCTTCGGATAAGCCTTGCCCTCACGAACCACACCATTGATGTTGGCCCTGAACTTTGAAATAACACTCTTTCCATAGGGCAGCGGAAAACTATAGTTGATCTCTACAGGGTCTTTCCTATCATTGTGATATTGCTGACTCGACGTGTAACTCATGAGCGGGCCATCGATAACCGCCTGCCAAACCACTTTCTTTAAAGGAGAATCTGATAATTTTTCTCTAGACATTTTCGTGCTCCTTATTCTTGAATTCCTCGATGAATCCACAAAGCGCAGCTGCGAATTCTTTGAATTTCTCTCCGGACAACTCAGAAGACTTATGGTCAACAACCAGTGTCAAACCTGCGCCTAAACAAATGTGGGAGCACACGGTGACGCTCCCGACTGGAAGAGCTGGCTTCTCGTCCTCTGTGTCTGCCTTCCGAATCTCGTTCAAAGGAATATGCTTTTCCGTCATTCGCTTAATGCGAAGCAAGTCCTCCAAATGCTCCGTCGTGTAATAAGCGCCTCGCTTTTCTCCCTCCGGTCCGTTCATTAATCCCTTCTGAATGTAAAAGCGGATGGTTCTTCTGGAAATACCCGTAAGTTCGGACAATTCCTCCAAACTGAACTTTTTCTTGATCTCCATCAATTCAGACATATTCATTTCCTCAAACTTCGGATTTTATTGTACACTTGTTTGCGCCACTATAACTGTCATATAAACTGAGCGACAGAAAAAAGAGGACGGTTTTTAGTCGTCCTCTCATTAACTTGTGGAAGCTGATCTTCTGCTTAGTTTTGTTTCTGCGGCAAGATCTTCTTCATATTCCACAGAGTGGCAAATGCCGGCGCCATATCGACGTCAATCAGCTTGCGCTGGAGATTTAAGAGATCTCGATATAGTTTGGTGTTTTCTGCGCGCGGTTGGTAAGACTGATCGATCTGTAGAATCTTCGAGAGTTCAGGAATGATTTCCGGAACGTCTTTAACGGCGTAAGCCGCAAAGATGCAGTTTGTCACAACTGCTCCGCCTGCGTTCTTATAACGGACGACTTCGGCGTCGAGCATGTCGGACTTGATTTGGTTCCAGAGCGAGCTGCGGCTTCCGCCTTCAGCCACGGTCAATCGCTGGAGATCGACACCGGCAGAGCGGTATAGACCGCAAATTTCCATGTAGTCAAAGCCGATAGATTCCAAAACCGAACGCCACATCACAGACTGATCGTCATCGAGCGTCAAGCCCAAGAAGCAGCCGCACTTCTTGTTGTTAATGTCCTGACCGCCTGTAAGGTACGGAAGGAATAAAACACCGTTGGAGCCCACCGGAACCTGAGCGGCACGATCATTCAAATCGTTGTAGTAAACCGCGTCATTGGCCTTGTGGCAGACATTGTCCTTAAACCAGCGAAGTGCCAAGCCGCCGGTACGAATCGTGCCCCAATAGAAATAGGTGTCGGGAAGTGATCCGGAATTGAAGATGAGGTTGTTGCCCTTCTTACTTAACTCCGGAATGATGCCCTTAGTCGAAACACAGAACATCGCGCAGGTACCTGCAACGTCCACGCCCTTGCCTGCTTCATAGTTACCGCAGCCGATCATGGACTGCATCGTGTCGCCGGCGCCGGCACAAATCGGCGTACCTTCGGGCAAGCCGGTCTTTTCAGACATTGCCTGGGTGAGGCCGCCGATAATGTCCCAAGGCTTCAGAATACGCGGCATGTATTTTTCGCTGATGCCGAGAATGTCCAGCTGTTCCTTGGACCATTCTTTCTTCATGACGTTATAGCCCAAGCCCCAGCCGGACATGGCGCCCCAGTCGATGAAGGCATCTTTGCCTTTTAATCCGGCCAAGTGAGAAAGAATGTACGGAGCGTTGTGCATGAACTTAACGCCCTGCTGTTGGAATTTGGTGTTGTTTTTCAGGAACCAGCGGGCAAACATCGCCGGGAACATCGTGCAGGCTTCCGGATTTCCGGTTTCTTTGACCCAGATGTCCAGATTCAAGTCGTTGATGAAACGAACGTCATCATCCGTACGGGTATCGAGGTAATTAATATAGGGCGTGATCGCGTCGCCTTCTTCGTTCACACCGGCGATACCGCAGATAATGCCGTCGCCCATCACTGCGCGAACATCTTTGGAATCGTAGCCGAGGGCTTTGATGTCATCGACACAGCGCTTAATGCAGCGAACAGTAATGTCCAAAAACTCATCCAGGTCCATTTCAACCCAGCCTGCGTGCGGATAACGAAGAATGGTGGGCAGACTCTGAGAAGTGATGCTCTTGAGATTCTCGTCATAGACAGATACCTTAACGCTCTGAGTACCCGCATCAAAGCCTAAGTAAAGTTTGGACATTACAGACTCCTTCTTATTAATTTCGTTTTCTAAATAAGTCCGTCAGCGCGGCGGTCAATTCTTTCCAAAGCATTCAGGCTCAGCGCGCCAGCGAAATCAAGATGACTCCTGTCATCATAGCAAGAACACCCGCCGTCTTTAAAGGCGTGACCTTTTCATGAAGGGCTTTTGCCCCTATAAATAAGGCCAGCATCATGGAAACCTCTCGGGTTGGTGCGACATATGCGAGCGGTGCGTAGAGCAAGGCAAACAAAACCAAAAGATATGCGGCCGGATGCGCAATGCCGATGTAAAGTGCATATTTCCAGCGCTTCTTGATGTCTTCTTTAAAACTTTCCCGGCCCGATTTCTTAGAAAGAATTCCAGGCCCGAGAAGCAGAAGTCTGACAGCCATTCCCGGCACGTAATACATCAGAGGTGTCAGTCCGATGAGCTGGATCGCAAACCCGTCCAAACTGGAATAAGAAGCAATAAACACTCCGGTCAATAAACCCCAGAACAATCCTTCGGATAACGAACTCTTAAGCTGCTTGTCTTTACCCGGCATTGCGAGAAGCACAATGCCTAAAAGCACGCAGACAATTCCGGCAAATCCGAGCGGTGCGAGTTTCTCCGAAGAGAAAAACCGCCACTAAAACCGTAAACGCGGGACCGGTACCCCTGGCGGTCGGATAAACAACGGAATAATCTGCCTTCCGATAGCCCGTCTGAAGAACAATCGTGTAAATGACATGAAGCACTGCGCTGAGAATAATCAGCAGCCAAAGCTCCAGCGGAAGAGACAAAAGCCTTTTGAAGTCCACTAAATATAAAAGCGGCATGTAAATCAAAAAGGCAAAGGTCTCGTAAAGCAGAACGAAAGATGACCCTCCTCCGCTCTTCTTAGAAACGAAGTTCCAAGAAGCATGCAATACGGCCGCGAAGAGAACCAGGGCAAGTGCTATAGCATTCATTTGAAGTATTCGATAGGATCTTTAACACCGTTGGCTTCAAATGCGGCTTTGCGGTCAATGCAGGTGCCGCATTCTCCGCAGGCCTTCTCGCCGCCGTCATAGCAGGACCAGGTTAATTTATAGGGAACCTTTAACTCCAAGCCCTTGGCCACGACCTGTGCTTTGTTCCAGCGGTTCAACGGAGCACGAAGTGAAACCAGACCGTAAGTTCCGATGTTGATCGCTTGATCCATGGCATTATTGAAACCTACAGAACAATCGGCATAAGCGTTGCCCGCTGCATCATCAGCGTGCGCTCCGATCCAGATTTCGCATTTCTCTTCGGGAAACAAGGATTGAGCTAAAGCAGCCCCGGCAGAAAGCATTAAACCGTTTCTAAACGGCACGTATGTAGAAACTTTGCCCTCGCCGTTTTTAGCAATCTGATCGGCATAACTTTCATGGACGGGCTTTTCTGTACTGTTGGATAACAGCGAACAGTTGCTGAAAGAAAAGATCTGAGTCAGATTAAAAACAACGTGTCTGACACCGTAATAATCCGCGACTTTCTGAGCGCTATCTAATTCTTTGGAATGTCTCTGTCCGTATTCAAAGGACAGAGTGACGACGTTTTCTTTGCCTAATTCATGGACGGCCATGGCAAGACATGTCGTGCTGTCAACACCGCCGCTGCTGAGAACAATGGCTTTCACCGCATTTCCTCTTCTAATTATTAATAGGTGTTTTGTATTCTAATCAGCACAACAGCAGATTTCTTGCCGCAGAAACATTTCAGTCCGCCATAAGGGCGGACTGAAAACATATCTAATTGTTTGATTTATTTAATTTTAAATTGGATTTCAGCTGGGAATCCTCTGACCAAGTCGCCGGCCTTTACTCCTCTGAAAGAGTTTTCTTTATCGACACCGGCTTTGACTGCTTTTTCGATTAAGACTCTGTTGTCGGCCTCGGGTGTCTTGCACATCGCCGTGTTGACTTTAAAGGCTGCATCTCCGGCAATCGCATTCACGGTTGCACCGCCTTTAAAGTCGGTAACTACGGCACAAGGCAGCGCTTTTTCAAGTTCAAGCACTGCTCGGCTTCCGGCGTGAACGGCATTGGTGTTGCCGTAGCTGCCGTTAGAGTGACCGCCGGGACCGGTAATGAAGACTTCATAAGTTGCCGCTGAAACTGCCGATGCTGCAAAGGCGCAAACCAACGCTGCTAATAATTTATTCATTTTCTGCCTCCTATTTATACAGCTCTTCGGTTGTGCGATTGGCTTTAGGGGACACCAGCGGCGGAACGACCTTACCGTCAGAGGTGTGGTACCCGGCCGCCATGAGGCCCATCAAAATCATGCGGTAAACCCGCTTGCCTTCATCCTGACCGTTTCCGGGGATACCCCATTCGTACCAAGCATGTCCGCCGCCACCGCCGGCATTTGTGCCGACGTTAAAGTTCACTGTCGGAACGCCGACCGCTGCCGGCACGTTGTCATTCAGCGAAGCCGCTCGTTCGTTGAGTTTTTCGCGGATATCAATACCTGCCGTGCGAGCAGACTGCCAAAATGCCTGCATGGCTGGATCATCATAATTCTTGCGTTTATGCGCAGGGCGATCGCCGAACCAGACCAGTTCCATCTTCACGGCTTTGGCGTCGCCGTTCTTCAGGCCGTACTTCGCGTTTTCTTGTTGAAGGGCATTTGTGAAAGCGGGTTCGATCTTACTGCGAATGTCTTTCAGAGGTCCGGGCGTCGGGCTTCTCATATCGACAAGAAGCGTGCATTCCCTGCTTCGCTCACCTTCCGGCGCCGGAGTGCAGGAACCTACACCGACCGTGTATGTGGTTCTTTCCGCTTTTTTGTCCAAGTCGTAAGGAGTCTTCAGATTGGAAATCATTTCAATGGCCCGGTTCATCGCCATTAAAGCAGACGGCTGTTTCGCACCGACCTTTATGGCCGCCGGTTCTGAATACTTGATTTCAAACCGATAAGAACCCAAGTAATTAACCGTTCCGGAACCGGGAGACGTACTGTCAGCTCCGAAGTTGGCAACAAAATTAAGGGCATTGTTGCCTTTTCCGGTGTCTTGGTTATAACCGTAAAGCTGTTTCATGCCGCAAAGATTGCCTTTGCCCTCTTCGCCCGTAGTACCGCAAACCCAAATGTCGTAAACCGGCTTGATCTTATATTTGTTGAGCATGTAGGCTGCCTGCATGACAGCCGCTGTGTTAATCATCGCGTCGTTGTAACCCGGAACATAGATTCTCAGAGCGCCGCGAGCCAAAGCGTCCTCGTAATCGTTGTAGCGCTGATAGGCTTTTTTGTAGTTGGCGTCTTCAATAATCTTTCCATCTTTATCGAAGTGCAGTTCATCCGGCAAAGCGGCAAGTTCTGCTTTAGTCTTGACCAATGCGTCAGTTGCCTTTTGGAGTTTGACCGGAACATAGGGGGCAGAAGCCGGCGGAAGCTCTGCCGGATTGACCGTGTCAATGTGACCTTCTAAAAGGACTTTCGGGAACTGGCCCTTGTATGACTGAGCATCCTTTTGCTGAGAATACGTTCCCGGAATTCTGACGCAGGCGTTATAGACCGGCAGTCCGTCAACTTTTTGAAGGCCGGCACCTTTGATAATGCCGTCCGTCCGAGTCATGACTTGAGCCGACGAAAAGCCCCACTCTTCTGTGAACCGGCGCATCAGCTCCTGCTGGCGTCTCATTTCAGATCGGGATGGCGAAGCAATGCGAACGATTTCCATTTGTGTGTTGAAACGCCACTTTTGCCCCTGCGGACTTGTAAGCTCAGCCAGCATTTTCTGCATCGGAGCATCGGCGTTAATCATGTCGGCGGCTTTTTTTGCTTCCGGACTGACTGTCGGTGCCGCAGCCATAGCTGACAAGGAAACAGCCGACATGACAGTAAGTAAAGAGAGTGTTCGAATGCGCATTTTTCTCCTCAGTTGGGTTTTTGCTTTTCCATATATTTTACCCCTCAGGAGCGGCCTCCGATGTGCAATTTTTATGCATCTTTCCTGATACTCATGGTTTTTTCGGGAAATTCACCACTCTCGGGCTATTGAGAATACGTAACTGATACTTGGGACGCGGCTCAGGATTGTCCTTTTAGCCGCAAAAATAGACAAACTGCACTGTTTGAAACGTTCTATTATTAGTAGGTTATATCCGAAAAACTTTCTAGCGAATAAGGAGATAAGAAGTGAGCGATTGTTGTACTGATGCCTGCTGCTGCGGCAAAGTGATTGACGCCCCGGTCGTCACACCCGTTATCGGTTCTAAACGTGTTGAGCCCGGCAAATACAAGGGATCTGCGGCGAAAGTCTTCTTCTCGCCGATTATTGACGCTGAACACCTCATCAAGCTCTACAACCTTGTCAACAGCGAAATTTACGGTAGAGTTGCGATCAAACTTCACACTGGTGAAAAACACGGTCCGAACATTCTTCCGCGTGACTTAGTCAAAGCGCTTCAGGAAACGATTCCTGACAGCAACATCGTCGAAACCAACACACTCTATGAAGGCGACCGCTACACAACCGAAGGCCACCGTGAAACCATAAAGGTTAACGGCTGGACGTTCTGCCCGGTCGACATCATGGACGAAGAGGGGTCCGTGAATCTTCCTGTCAACGGCGGCTTCCATCTGAAAGAAGTTGCCATGGGCAAGAATATTCTCAACTATGACTCCATGCTCGTTCTGACTCACTTCAAGGGTCACGCCATGGGCGGCTTCGGCGGCTCCATGAAGAACATCGCTATCGGGTGCGCCTCCGGCCAAGTCGGCAAACGTCAGGTCCATGGTGTTGAAGGCGAACCTCCTGCCGATTGGAATGCTTGGCCCGCCAAGGAAAGATTTATGGAATTGATGGCTGACTCTGCCAAAGCCACAATTGACCACTTCGGCAAGAGAATCACTTACATCAACGTCATGCGCAACATGTCCGTTGACTGTGACTGCGCCGGCCTTTCTGCTGCTAAACCGACGATTGCCAACATCGGTATTTTGGCTTCTACCGACATTCTTGCCATCGATCAGGCTTGTGTTGACTTGGTTTACTCTCATACCAAAGACAACCATGACTTGGTTGAAAGAATGGAATCCCGTCACGGTCTGCGTCAGCTTTCCGCTATGGCAGAACACAAGATGGGCAACACAAAGTATGAATTAATCGAAATCGACTAATTTTCTTCGATTGATGCAGTACGAGGGCTCCGATTTCCGGGGCCTTCATCGTTTTCATCGGATGCTGTCAGTCGATTCTTGTCGACGCTTCCTTCCATAGCCTGAGTAAATCAATTTGGTGCATCACCTCAGGATTTATAGCTATCATCCGAAATTTAAGACACTGATCAGTTAAGATAAAGAAAATTAATCCCGATGGACTAATTGAAAGCTTTAACGGAAGAATATTAAGAATGCTTGCACCGGTTCGTATGATTGTGACCTACCCTCTTTACATGGCAATGGAAAGGGCTATTTTTCATTCTCAGACTTTTGAGAAAACCTGGTCAGGCCTTCGTCCGAAACTCGAAAAAGGCGTTGAACTCATCGCGCAGGAAGTTCACCCTCAGGGCCGCAACTTCATTCGCCGTTATGTCTATCAAGAACCTGCGACCCGCAGAATTTGTTCCGAATGCTTCGAAGAGATGTTCAATAATGAAGTCATGTCTCTTCTCGGCTTAGTCAAAAATGTCCGTAAAGATATTCGCGGCCGTCAAAAACAAATCCTCGAATGGGAAAAAGATTTAATCGCGGCTCCGAAAAAGACCTGGAACATTCTTAACAGCACGCAAAGCAATTTAAAGGACAAGATCAGCCGCTACAAAAGCAAGATCGAATACGACGAAAAACAAATCGTCGTGCTTTTGGATAAAGCGCTGGATTCTTTGAAGGCACGCGGCGTTCGCATCGATCGCGAGCAGCTGGAAAGCCTGATTGAATCGGCCGAAGGCGAGAACCTTGCCGCCATTCTTTCTGTAGCTGACTGCGTAGGCCAAGTGTTAAAGCGCTTGGAGTCTCAGCTCGGAGAATCAAACCCGACACCGGAACTCTCTAAGACGTACGCCGGTTTTTATATGATGTGCAACCGCCTTTATTTAGAAGCCGTCGACCGTGCTTTGCAGCAGATCGGCAAAGTCTATATGAAGCGCGTCGCCGGCATTGAAAAAGAAGCCTTTAAGCAAATCAACACAGCTGAAGAAAAACTCACCTCTCCTAACCTTTCTGACGCTGCGCGCGCCACGCTTAAAAACAACGTCAAGATCAACCATGAGATTCTTGAAGTCGTTAAGTTCTACACACGTCATTTAAACAAGCGCACAAAAGAACTCTTAGAGATCCGTGAAAAAGCCGCTTTGAATTTCGAAATTTCTTTGAATACCTTCATGACGATGAAGATCGGCGCAGATTTAGCTGACTGCATCTCGAACGCAGAAAAAGACATCTCTAAGATCTTTGCTTTTGAGCCGCCGGCCCTTTCTGCGCTTTATGACGTCGGATTCAAAGAACAGTTCAGAGCCGTTACAAGACAAATCCGTAACGAGTAATAAGAAAACCGGAGCCTAAACGGAATCCGGTTTTCTTACTTTTGGAAGCCCTTCAGGAATTTCTTCGAAGGGCCTTTATTTTGATTAGCCTAACTGGATCTTCTTCCACACATGTCGGATGGAAGGAACGGCAGGCGTCTTGCTTCGATCGTCGTAAGAAGTATGAAGCAGCTGATGAGCTTTGTGAGAATTCGGCTCTCCCAAGAACTCGTCATAAAGCTCTTTGACCATCGGATTGTTGTGAGACTGACGAACCGGACTGTTTTCATCGGCGCGTTCCAGGACTTCGAAGCGCTTAGAAGTAGCGTTCAAATAGTTGCCTCTGAAACGAATCGTGCCGCCGCCGTTGACGCATCCGCCCGGACAAGTCATCACTTCGATAAAGTTATAGTCGCAGGTTCCCGCGGCCACTTCATCACAGATCTTGTTGGCGTTGGCGAGACCGTAAACGACTGCGATTTTCAACTTCACGCCTCCTTCGTCCATTTCCGCTTCTTTATAAACATGCGGGTGGTTGGAAGGCTTAAAGGGAACGTTGTTCACCTCTTTTCCCGTGAGGACATGGTAAAGCGTTCTTGAGGCCGCTTCTGCCACACCGCCGCTCTTACCGAAAATCACACCGGCGCCGGAGCCTTGACTCATAAACGGAGTGTCAAACTCGCCGTCATCGATTTCTTTGAGATCAATGCCGCGGCTCTTAAAGAGCCGCGCCAATTCGCGAACCGTTAGGACGAGATCCGTATCCGGCACGCCGTCCTTAGCAAGCTGGGGACGTCTGGCCTCAATCTTCTTTGCCGTGCAGGGCATGATGGAAATCACACGAATCTTAGAGGGCCCGCAGCCGATTTTTTCCGGCAGCCAAGTTTTGGCAAGGGAACTTAGAACCGCCTGAGGAGAACGGGTCGTTGAAAGATGATCCAGCATATCCGGACGATGCTGCTCTACGAAGCTAACCCAGCCGGGACAGCAGGAAGTAAACATCGGCATCACAGAGTGTTTATCCTTGACGCGGTTGAGCAGCTCGGTACCCTCTTCCATGATCACGACGTCCGCCGAGAAGTTGGTGTCTAAAACATAATTGGCACCCATCATCTTCAGGCCGGCAATAATGCGTTTTTCAACATTGGTGCCGGAGAGTGTTCCGAAGGCATCGCCCAAGGTAGCGCGAACGGAAGGAGCAAACTGAACCACGGAAATAACGTTTTCGTCTTCCAGAATTTCACGGGCTTTCTCCACGTTGTCGGTCGACATTAAGGCACCCGTCGGACAGACCATAATGCATTGTCCGCACCGCACGCATTTCGTGGAATCCACCCAGTCTTTGCTGCCGTTCAGGCAGACACCGGCTTTCGTGCCGATTTCATCAATTCGAAGGGCGCCGATGCCTTGGATCTGATTACAGACCTCTACGCAGCGCATACAGCGAACGCATTTATTGACATCCAATTCGATCGCCGGATCGGTATGGTCCACTTTGCGTTCGGCAATAAACTTTCCCGTGTACGGCGCTTTTTGAACGCCCAAATTACGGGCCAGCTGCAAAAGCTCGCAGTTGCCGTAGCGGCCGCAGGTAACACAGTCCATATCGTGGTCTGCAAAAATCAGAGCGACTTGGGTTCGCTGCATCTTTTTAACTTGGGTGGAAATGGTGTCCACTTCCATGCCGTCTTCAAGCGGTGTCTTGCAGCTGGTCAGCGTCAATTCCTGACCGTCTGCACGTTTAACGCGAACGATGCAAACGGCGCATGTGCCCGGAGTATGGCAAAGCGGTTTAAAAGCGCAAAGCGTAGGGATAAAAAATCCCATTTGTCTTGCCGCTTCCAAGATCGTGATTTCTTGATCAAAATCAAAGGGTTTGTTGTTGATATAGGCTCTCATTTGTTTTCTCCTTTGTTCTTATTGAGCCTTTTGGTTAAAACCGGGGATCGGCAGCTGAGTCACAACACCGAATAAGCGGTAGCAGCGCATGCAGCGCTCGGCTTCTTTTTTAGCTTCTTCCGGTGTTAAACCAAGCTCGACCTCTTCGAAATTATGGGCACGAATTTCGGGCGGAAGCTCCGGCATCTGCTGACGGGCCTGATGGAGTGTGGGAAGAACCGGTTCCGTTTCCTCAAGAAGATTGCACTTTTTAATCATCTGAGTCATGCGGGATCTCGGTTCAAAGCCGACAGAACCGCGTGTCAGGTATTCATGAATGGACTCGGCAGTCGTCTGGCCTTGTGCCATACCGCCGATCAGTGTGGTCGGACCGGTCGCGCAGTCACCGCCCGCAAACACACCCGGACGGCTGGTGGCCAGAGATTCCGTGACGGAAATATTGCCGCGTTTGTCGAAAAGAATATTGTCTTTCTGTTCAAAGATACTCTGATCGATTCGCTGACCGATGGCACTAATGACATTTGAGCAGGGAATCACAAATTCCGTTCCCGGAATCTCGATGAGTTTTCTTCTGCCGTTGGCCTCCGGCGCGCCTTCGCGCAGCTTGATGCAGCGAAGACCGACAACTTTGCCGTTCTCGATAACCAGTTCTTTCTGGGCGGTCAGGAAATGGAATTCAATGCCCTCTTCCTTAGCCGCTTTGATTTCCAACGGGTCAGCAGGAGCCTGCGCTTCTGTTCTGCGGTAAATGACATGGACTTTTCCGTCCGTCACACGAACAGCCGAGCGAGAGCAGTCCATGGCTACGTTGCCGCCCCCGACAACCACAAAGTCGCCGGAGAAAGAAGGCGCTTCGCCTTCAACGACGCCGCGTTCCACTTGAAGCAGAAAGTCCAAACCGTTGGAATATCCTTCAATCGGTTCATTGTCTTCGGGGAAGCCGAGTTTCATGCCCTTGGCACAGCCCACGCCGATGAACACGGCGTTAAAGCCTTCGTTGAACAGATCATCCAATGTGAAATCTTTTCCTAAGCGCCTTCCGTAATGGAACTTCCCGCCGAGCTGTTCGATCGTATTGGCTTCCGCTAAAAGAATATCTTTAGGCAGGCGGTATTGAGGAATACCGACCAAGGCCATGCCGCCCGCCTTGCGCTGGGCCTCAAAGACTTCAACTTTGTAGCCTTTCAGCAGCAAATGGTAAGCGCATGTGAGGCCTGAAGGACCGGCACCGATGACCGCGATTCTCGGAGAGAATTCGCTGGGTTCGGCGGCAGCTCCTTCGAACATCTTGTCGACGGTGTAACCCAAAGAATCAGCACAATAACGCTTCAGATTCTTGATATCGACTGCGCCTTCCAGACGATTTCTTCTGCAGGCTTTTTCGCAAAGCCGAACACAGACGCGGCCGCAGGAGCCGACTAACGGATAGTGCCGAAGAACCACACCGGTCGCGTAATCCGTACGGCCCGCTTTAATGTAGTCAATATAACGTGGAACATTGACGTGTGCCGGGCAGGCTTCAATGCAGGGAGCGGTCATCACTCCATAGTCGCCCCAAGGCATATCGGGCATCGGTACAACTTTCATATCTTCCGGAAAAGCTTTGATCGCTTCGATCAGTGCCACGGGAGAAGTTTGACCGACGCCGCAGAAACTCGTATTTCTCATCATGCGGGCAACATCGAGAAGACTTTCCCAATTGATCGGCTCCCCTTTCAGGGCCTTTTCCAGGGCCTGAGAAATAATGATAGAGCCGCTTCTGCAGGGCGTACATTTGCCGCAGGAATTGTCTTTTACCGTTGAATAATACTTATTCATGGCAAAAAGCAGATTTGCATGCGGATGGAAAACCAAGAATCCGCGATGCGAGATAAACGTCATAACGGGGTTGCCGTTATTGAACTGGAGAAGATTTTTAAGATCAAGACCCTCAGGTTCTTTGTAATCAGCCGTGCCGCGGTTGTCATGGACGACACCGTCCCACACGCCATAGTAAAGCCGCATATTCTTTTCCTTGTCTTGAGAGCAATTGTTTTTCGTAATGGGTACCATTTTAGGCGCCCGGTGCCCTTATTTTTACGTTTGGATATGTCTTCTATCTTAATCGCCTGAAAAAAGCTCCTCACTTTCGGAATTTCACTGATTTAAAGGGGTAATTAAAGATAAATTTACCTCTGTAAATAAGATGTACTACTTTGAGAAGGAGAAAAGAAAGATTTTCAGATTTGCTCGCTAGAATTTAAGTGAAAGCGAGGATTCTATGAAAGTCGGATTAGCACTCGGCAGCGGCTCGGCCCGCGGTTTTTCCCATATCGGCATTATTGATTGTTTATTGGATCAGGGGATTGTTCCGGATGTCGTCGCCGGAACTTCTATCGGTTCGATCGTCGGGGCCTGCTTCGTCACAGGTCATTTGGATCGATTGCGCAAACAGGCGCTTGCCATTAATCGTTTAAATTGGACAACCTTTTTCAATCCGAGTTTTTCCATTGACGGCTGGATCAATCTGCATCAAATGCAGATGTTCCTCGTAAAGAGCGGCGTGGAGCGCAAACAGAAACGCATTGAAGACCTGAAAATTCCTTTTGGCACCGTTACCTGCGATCTGATGAGCGGTAAAGAGATCTGGATTACCAAAGGACCGGTTTTTGATTCCGTTTGGCCGTCTATGGCAATGCCCGGTGTCTTTCCGCCCGTAGAAGGTCCCGAGGGCCGCTGGTACATCGACGGCGGCATCGTTAACCCGGTTCCCGTCTCTTTGTGCAGAGCTCTGGGCGCCGACGTTGTCATCGCCGTAAACCTTAATAACGACCTTCTGAGGCGCGTGGACATCAAAAAACAGGAAAAAGCTGAACACAAGAAAAAGCCGAGCGAGGTCGCAAAGATCTTCGCAAAGGCAAAGAACCTCATTCCTGCAATCAAAAAAGAGGTTGAGTCCGACAAACCCAAACCTCCTGATTTCTTTGAAACGATTTCGCGCTCTATTAATATTGCGCAGGATCGAATCACCAAAACTCGACTTGCAGGTGATCCTCCTGAAATCATCCTTTGCCCGAAAGTCTCCGACATCGGTTTGCTGGAAACTTACCGTGCCGAAGAAGCCATTCGGGCCGGCTATAAATGCTGTGAAGCAAATATTGCCGCAATTAAGGATGCGATCGGTCACCAAAACAATACGTCTTAGGCCTTTTTAATATTGGCGGCAAGGTAGAGCATTCCCACCAATACCGAGCCGCCGATAATATTGCCGATCGTGACCGGGATTAGGTTGCCGACGGCAAAAGAATAAAAGTCTGCTTTAAGTGCTGCGGCCTTCCCTGCTTCTACTAATGCGATGTAGCGGGGATCGGTTCCTGTCAGGATTCCGAGCGGAATGAAAAACATATTGGCAATGCAGTGCTCCATGCCCAAGGCAACGAAAGCCATCGTCGGGAACCAGAGAGCCGCGATCTTGCCGATCGTTTCCGTTGAGGCGGCCGCCGCAAAAACGGCTAAACAGACGAGCCAGTTACAGCCGATTCCGCGAAGAAGCGCTTCGGTAAAGCCCAGCGAGCATTTGGCATTGGCCAAATTCACGACTGCGGCTGCCCATGGCATCGTTCCGCCTGCACTCTCAAAAATCAGCCCCGAAAGATACGCAATAAAGAAAGCGACAAAAAGCGCACCGGCAAAATTGCCGAGCCAGGATGTCGCTAATGTAAAGACCGTCTGGCCGAAAGAAATCTTTTGTTTGGCTTGGGCTGTCGTCAGCGTCATGCAGCTGCCGGTAAACAAATCCGCACCGCAAAGCACCACGAGCATCAGTCCGAGCGGGAACACAGCACCGAAAATCAGCTTAGACATTCCGCCCCACTGCTCCCAAGGAAGCGCGAGTCCGATACGAATTGCGAGGAAACCGCCGATCGCTATATACATACCGGCAAGCAGTGTGTTCGCTGCTCGGGCAATCCAGCATTGATTGGCTTTGGAGACACCCATGCTCACGGTGGCATTCAGGATTTCTTGTGAAGTAAGTGTGGCCATAATCTATGGAAAAAATAGGTCGGAAATTGAGCGAAATTCTAAGTGAAAAATTTCGCCTTTTTGAAAAAACCGAATGACTAAAAAGAGGCCTTTGCTCGGTCGTTACCTTTAATTTCCCGTACAATTATATCAAGTATGTTTCATTAAGAATAAAACTATGAAAAAGATTCAATTGGCTGCTGTCCTCGCTGCTGCCGGCATGATGCTCGGGTCAGCCTACGCTGCAGGACTCGACGCCCCCGTTCCCCCTTCCATCAACGACGCGCCCGACAACATTCAGAGACCTTCCAAGAGCGGTGAAACGGTTGAGGAGAAAGTTACGGATTTGAATATGAAAAATCCGGACATCGTGAACTCCAAGGCCGGTAAAAGAGACATGAAGGCCGAAGAAGCTCAGTCTAAAAAGGACTTAGAAGCCGCACAGAAGCGCTCTGATAATCCTTCACTGTGGCCGAAAACCAAGATTGAAGAAACGGTAGACAACCACAACCAGGTTACTGAAGTGAAAGTCACTCCGATGTCCACCCAGGTTCCTTACGTCATGACACGTGAAGCTCCGAGCAACAAGACCGGCGGAAGCGGTCCCGGAACCGGAAGCGATAACACCATGAGCGTTCCCAAATTCATTAACTTCGGATTCTAATCAGAGGATCAAAACACAAAATGGCGGTATTTACTGAGATTTCTAATGCTCAGCTCGATGAACTGCTGTCTCATTACGACATCGGGCAGGCTCGTTCCTTAAAAGGCATAGCCAGCGGTATTGAAAACAGTAACTTTTACTTGGACACCGATAAAGGTAAGTACGTTCTTACGATTTTCGAACGTCTGAATAAAGATCAGCTTCCGTACTACCTCGAGCTGACCAGTCATCTCGGTAAAAAAGGCCTCGCGGTCAGTTACCCCATCCCCCGCAAAGACGGCGGGCTGCTTTCAGAAATCAACGGAAAGCCCTGCTCAATTGCACCGTGCCTCAGCGGGACTTATGTAGAAAAACCTTCTGCCAAGGCCTGCCGTGAAATGGGAGAGATGCTGGCCAAGATGCACAACGCCGTTGAAGATTTCCCGTTTTCGCAGGAAAACACCAAAGGCTCGGCATTTTGGCTTTCCTCCATGCCGCTGCTTAAACCTTATATCCCTGAACGTCTTTACCAGATGCTCGAAGAAGAAGTCACTCGTCAGCTCGAGCTTCAAAAGTCTCCGGAATACCAAGCCCTTCCTGCCGGCGCCGTTCACGCAGACTTGTTCCGCAATAATGCTCTGATCAACCAGAACGGCGACGACGAATCTTTGGCAGGCGTCATCGATTTTTATTTTGCGTGCAACGCACCGTTCCTCTATGACCTCGCCGTCACATTAAATGACTGGACGATTGATTTAGAGACCGGAGAATTCGAACCCGATCGTGCTCAGGCTATGCTTGAGGGATACAACAGCGTTCGTCCTTTAACCGAAGAAGACCACAAACTTTGGCAGGACATTCTCTCGGCTGCGGCCCTTCGATTTTGGGTTTCACGACTTTACGATTACTATATGCCGAGACCTGCGTCGCTTCTCACCCCGCATGATCCGGCGCATTTCGAACGTATTCTTAAACTTCGCCGCGAATCCGCGCCTGAAGATTTACCTTGGATCTAAAACTTACCTTATATGGAAAATTATCACCTTCCTTTTAAAACGGGAATGGACTGGCTGCGAGGCGCATGTGTTGTTGTCAAACGTGCGCCCGCAACTGTTTTCGGCATTCTCGGCTGTTACGTACTGGCTTTATTCGTCGCCAACCTGCCGTCTGAACTTCTCGGCTTGTCCTGGCTCGGCGCGATCCTGAGCTCTCTGGTGACACCTTTCGGGGCCTTGGCTTTTGCCGCCTGCGGCAGAGAGCTGGCCAGAGGATGCCCTCCGACACTCTTCTCCTGCTTCGGTGAAGGCTGGAACGACATGGAGACACGCAACAAGCTGGTTTTATTGGGCCTGATTTACGGGCTATGCGTCATCGTTATCGGCTTGATCGTCAGCCTGCTCACTTCCGGAGACATTGCTCAATGGAAAAATGCTCAAGGCCAGATTGATCCGCAGAGCGTGCTCAGCCATATTCCTTGGCTGGGCTTCATCGTGGGCGCCGTCCTCTACGCCATGCTGCTGGGCATCACATGCTTCTCTCCGATGCTGATTGCCTGGAAAAAACAACCCATCGGCAAAGCTTTCTTCTTTAGCCTCGTGGTTTGCTTCAGAAACATCGGTGCGATTGTCTGCCTCGGCCTGCTGCTCTTCCTGCTGGCTTCCGGCGGCGCAGTTGCCTTCGGCGCTTTAGGCGATTTAGGCCAGATCTTGGTCATCTTGTGGGCACTTTTTGTCACAGGACTTTCCTACAGCGCTCTTTATCCGATGTGGCGCTCGATTTTCGAATCCGAGGTTCCGCCGCTTCGTTAAAGATTCGTTGCACATTCCAGGGCCCGCATCCGCAGGCCCTTTTGCTTCTCGATTAAGCTATCGAAAACAAAAAATCATTTGGAGTAGAAATGCGTAACTTAATTCTTTGTCTTGCTCTCGGCGCAGCCGCCTCTTCCGCCTTTGCGCTGACTAATGAAGATCTGGCTGCCAATACCTGGATGCCGCTTGAAGAACAAACCGAATCTTCCTGCGAACTTCCGGCCATGATTGATTTCCATAAGGACGGTACGCTCTCTTCCGAACCCGGCTGCAACACTATGTCCGGCCGTTACAAGATCGGTGAGGACGGAAAGATTGAATTCACCGAAATGGCAATGACGCAGAGAATGTGCGCTAAAGAGTACATGGATCAGGAAATGCGTTTCACTACCATGATCAATGCTACGCACTTCATTAAAAAAGAAGACAAACAGCTGATCCTTCTCGATGCTGACAAGAAAGAAGTCGGCCGCTTGGTTCCCGAAAAAGCCAAAGCCTGCAACTAATTGATATTTAGGCGCTTTTGGCGCCTTCATCAAAAAACGCCCGGTTGATCCCGAGCGTTTTTTGTTAATGAGCGGCTTCCCAATTGTCTCCGACGCCGACTTCAGCGATCAGCGGAACGTGGAGTTCGGTCACCGAGTCCATGATCTTCGGAAGGTTTTCTTTCACCAAGTCAACTTCGTCTTCCGGCACTTCCATGATCAGTTCGTCATGAATTTGGAGAATCAATTTACTCTTGAGTCCCTTCTCTTCAATCCATTTTTGAACGGCAATCATGGAAAGCTTGATCAAGTCAGCTGCCGTGCCCTGCATCGGCGCGTTAATCGCAGCTCTTTCAGCCGCGGCACGACGAGCGCCGCCCGCATGAATCTCCGGAAGCCACAATCTTCTGCCGAAAGTCGTCTCAACATAGCCTTGGCGATCGGCTAAAGCTCTCGTGCTGTCCATGTATTCATGAACGCCCGGGAATCGAGCAAAGAATTTATTGATGTAATTCTTCGCCTCGTCTCTGCCGATGCCGAGATTCTTTGCTAAACCGAACGGGCTCATGCCGTACATCAAACCGAAGTTAATGACTTTGGCAATCCGACGGTCATTCGGTGTGACTTTGTCTTTTTCCTTACCGAATACTTCCGCAGCCGTTGCTCGGTGAATATCTTCATTGTTTTTGAACGCTTCGACCAAACGCTTGTCTGCGGACAAATGCGCCATGATTCGTAATTCGATCTGAGAATAGTCAGCGCTGATCAATTTGCATCCAGGTGCGGCTATGAAGGCTTCACGAACCTTACGGCCTTCTTCTGTTCGGATCGGAATATTTTGAAGATTCGGATTCGTGGAGGACAAACGCCCTGTCACAGCGACCGCTTGTTCGAAGGTCGTGTGGACTCTTCCGTCTTTGGGGTCGACCATCTTCGGAAGTTTTTCCGTATAAGTCGTCACGAGTTTTGTGATCGTGCGGTACTCCAAGGCGATTTTTGCCAAAGGATAATTTTCCGCTAGCTCGGAAAGGACTTCTTCGCTGGTGGAATAGTTACCGGAGACTGTCTTCTTAGGCTTAGCTCCGTCAAGCACAACACCCATCTTGTCAAACAAGATTTCGCCGAGCTGTTTCGGGCTCGATAATTTGAATTTCTCACCTGCAGCTTCAAAAGCCTTTTCTTCTAATTTTTGAGCTTGGGCATTGAGCTGTACCGTTTGCTGATCCAAGAGCTTGGTATCGATAAGAACGCCGTTTTGCTCCATCTTGAAGAGAACGTCCGACAACGGCATTTCGATATCGCGATAGATTTTCTCCAGCTTGGCGTCATCAGACAAAGCTTTCTTAAAGAGACGATTCAAACGACTGACAATAAAGACCCTTTCAGAAGCAAAGTCGGCAGCATTTTCTACGGAGATCTTAGAAAATGACAGTTTTTTTGCACCTTTTCCTAAGAGATCTTCCTCGCCTCTCAGTTCATACTTGAGCCAGTTGGCTGCAAGCTTTTCAATCGTATGGGGACGATGCGCCTCTAAAACGTAGCTTTCGAGCATTACGTCATCGGAAACGCCGGCAAGATTAATGCCGACATTGGCAAAGACGTGCTTCATGTACTTGGTGTCATAGCCGCATTTAATCGGTTTCTTGTGTTCAAGCACCTTCCCGAAAATCTCTTTGAAGGTTCCGAGCGTGAGGCCTTGAGCCAAAAGAACGTCGTTATCAATCGGGACGTAACTGGTCTTGCCGTCCGTGGTTCCGAAAGCGACACCGACCGGGATATATTCCTGCTGGGAGGAGCCGTCCGATAAGACATAGAATTCAAAACCGTCTTTGGTCACTAGTTCTTCCAAGTGGAGCGCCAGCTCTTTGGCTTTAGTCTCGTCCGTGACGATTTCAAGCGTTCTTTTCACTTCGGATTCTTGTTCCTGAGAGAATAGATCCAGAGTATCGCCTTCAATCGGCGCGGCTCCGACCGCGGCTCTCTTTTGAGCTGTTGTCGATGTTTCCAACGGCTTCACTTCGCCCGGTACATCGGTCTTCTTTAATTCTTTAGCCCAGCTTCTGAATTCCAGTTTGTTGTAGTAATCCAGAAGTTCTGCACGATTCGGCGTCTTTAACTTCAGAGACTCTAAAGAAGGAACTTCGGCAGATAAATCAGCATCGGTCTTAATCGTGACCAGCTGCCGGGCAATCGGCAGGAAGCCCAAAGCAGAGCGAAGGTTTTCTCCGATCTTGCCTTTTACTTTTTCGGCATTTTCGATCAGGCCGTCCACGGAACCGAATTCAGTGATCCATTTAGCAGCGGTCTTTTCTCCGCATTTCGGAACGCCCGGAACGTTATCGATCTTGTCTCCCATCAGAGCCAGAAAATCGATGATCTTTTCAGGAGGGACACCGAACTTCTTCTCAACGCCTTCACTGTTTAGCCAGCTGTTGTCCTTGCCCATTGTATTCACAAGGAGAACGTTGTCATTGACGAGCTGAGCAAAGTCTTTGTCGCCGGTGGCGATAACGACATTAAAGCCCTCTTCAACGGCTTTTTTCGTGAGGGTTCCGATGGTGTCATCCGCTTCAATTCCAGGGACCTGAAGGAAAGGAATACCCTCTTTTTGAACACCTTCAAAAATCAGAGGAATTTGCACGGAAAGGTCTTCCGGCATCGGAGGACGATTAGCTTTGTAGTCAGGATAGATTTCCGAGCGGAAAGTTTTGCCTTTTGGGTCTACGACACACGCAACGTAATCCGTAGGAACATCTTTCATCAGCACTCTCAGCATTGAGAGGAAGCCGCGAATCGCATTCGTGGGCGTGCCGGTCGAAGTCGATAAAGGCGGAAGAGCGTGATAAGCGCGAAAAATGAAGTTTGAACCGTCAATAAGAAGAAGCGTTTTTTTCAAGATATGGTTCCTTTTCCCTAACTGCTATGGGTTCTCCAAACATAAGTTAGAAGAGTACCAAAGGATGGTGTATTCGGCACGAATTTCTGCCAATTATGGACAGTCCTTCTATTGGTTTTGAGCGAAGGTTCAACTTCGTCGGACGATCGAACAAACCAGAGAAAAAATCCCTAAAGGAACTGATTTGAATTGAGAATTTCTTTGATGCACGAAATCTAATTTTTTTTCACGAACTTTGATCATGCTATTGGTAATTAGTTATGGAATTTTTCTAACGAGAACTAAGAACTGGAATTCAGCTTCCAATAAGCTAACCGACGGAAAGACAAACACTATTTCCTCAATAAATTTCAATATCTAGTTGTTTTTATGAACTATTAGAATAAGTTCCTTAAAGAGAGGAATAACCTTAAATCGGACAAATTGACCCTTAAAAAATTATTTTTGATAAAAATAAATAACCCTATTTCCCTTTATAATTGATTTATAGATAATCTTCTTATCTAATTTTATTTTGTTATTTCTTTTTATCAATCGGTGTCCAAATGGCAACTTTAGAAGATCTGATTCGTCAAAAACAAGAATTAGAAAAAGAAATTGAGGAAGTTACTCGTCGCGAACGTATTAACGCAATTAATACCTGCCGTGAATTGATCCAGAAATTTGACCTGCAGCCTGCAGAAATCGGACTTAAAAAACTCATGCGCAAAGGCGCGATGATTCCGAAATTTATGGGACCCAAAGGCGAAACTTGGACGGGACGCGGCCGCAAACCCATCTGGCTTCAGCAGGCTGAGCTTGAAGGCAAGAGCCTTGAAGATTTCCGTATTACCTCTCCCGTAGCTATGGAAGAAGATGAAGATGCCCGCTTAGAGGAATTGACACGTCCTGACAACGTTAAAGCCTAATTAGGTCATGTCATTTCGTCTTCAAAACCGCAGCGGAAATGTTCTCTGCGGTTTTTTATTGCCCGATTGAAAGCTTTGATTTCTTCAAAAAACATCATAGCCAAAAATGGTTCCCGAATACCATTCGGATCCCAATAAATGAGCTTTCACATTCAAATCCAATCTTGACGTTGAATATTTCAATAATTAATTTCAATGAATCTAATTTAAATTTCCAGTTCTCTCTTTGAGAAAATCCTCAATAATCCGAGATAGATGTTGGCCAATAGGAACCTTATTTTTTATTTCTAAAGATTTACGAAAGACTATCCCATTTTAAGATCTTTCCTGTTCTATTCTCTTTTTGTATTAGCTAATTCGTTGAGTTGTGAACCGACTCCTCCCATAATTCCTTTATCGCCTCCTTTTCATTTAAGGCAAGGAGTTCTTGGAAGAATATTTTCTTGACCGAAAAAATCGAATACATAACCAAATAGGAATAAAAGTTTTCGAAAGTTGTGGCCAAAAATATTTCCTCGTGACATTTAAATAATTTGCTCCAAGGCGATTTTTCGGAGTTTCTTGCTGATTAGGTGGTAATACTATTGATTAAAAGGCAGTTCACGACTATGCTCGGTTCGTTACAAAAGGAGGATAAAAAATGATTGAACCCGTTTCCAAAGATAAGTGCCTTCCGGAGATTCTTGCCCTTTTCCCGGATTTGATTGCCCATCGTCACGATATTCATCAACACCCCGACTGCGGTTTCGAAACTCAGAGAACCATCGGAAAAATCAAGGAATTCCTTGAAAAACACAATGTTTCCTCTAAAGACATGGATGACGCCACTTGTCCAGGCTCCTTATTTGTCGAGATCAAAGGCAACCTGCCCGGCAAAACCATCGGTTTCCGCGCCGACATCGATGCTCTTAAGATGAAGGACAAGAGCGAAAAAGAATGGACCTCTAAGATTGACGGCCACGCACATGCCTGCGGCCATGACGGTCACCAGACATGGCTGATGGGCGCAGCCGCTTATATGGCTGAACACCGTGACTTCCCCGGTACACTCGTCTGCCTGTTCCAAGGCGCCGAAGAAACCGGCAAAGGCGCTGAAAGCGTCGTCAAATCCGGCTTCTTGGATAAGTACAACATTCAAGAAATGTATGCTGCGCACGACGAACCCTTCTTAAAGAAAGGTGAAGTCGGTTTCAAAGTCGGACACCTGCAGGCAGCCTCCGATTCGTTCGCTGTTAAGTTTATCGGAGCTGGCACACACGGCGGTCGTCCTCATCAAGGGATGGATCCGATTCCCGCTCTCTCCGAAATGTATTTGGCTATGCAGACAATCGTTTCCAGAAAGGTTGACCCGCTGGAAAGCGCTGTTGTTTCGGTCTGCTTTATGAATGCAGGTACGTTGGGAACTTATAACGTTCTGCCGGGTGAGGCTGTCATGGGCGGTACAGTACGTACATTCCTCCCTGAGGTTCGCGATTTGGTTGAGAACACCATCAAACGTATGGCAGAAGGAATCGCCCTAGCCCATGGTTTGAAAGCTGAAGTCACCTACGAACGTCTTATTTCTTCCGTAAATAACGACGAACGCTTGACCAAGGAAGGTGTCCGCATTGCTCAGGACCTTCTCGGAAAGGACAAGATCTACCCTGACTTCAAACCGTTTATGTCCAGCGAAGACTTCTCTGTCTATCAGGAAAAAGTTCCGGGTACCATCTGCAGAATCGGCATTTCCGATGAAAACCATACCGTTCCTCTGCACAATCCGAAGTTTGATTTCAATGATGAAGTACTTGCCCTAGCAAGCACCTTGTTCGTGAAGATTGCTCAGGAACGTCTGAATGCACTGAGTAAAGAGTAATCCGGCTCGAATGCAAACAATTACGGCTCCGTATTGAGAAATATGGAGCCGTTATTATTTTGGAGGAATAAGAATTTCCGCAGCCGAAAAAGCAAAAAGGCGCTGAAACAGCGCCTGCACAAGAACCGCAGAGCTTGTCTGCGGTGTTCGTTCCGAAGTTTTCAAACAGCGAATTAATGCGCTGTCTGGTGGAAAAGATCATTCAATTCCGGATGATCTTTTAAATCCAATTTTCCGCGTGTCTGATAACGCTGAAAGCCCAACATAAAGAGGCAGCGTCTGCGGCTGCAGCTCAAAGAGACAGATGTCTGATGGGGCGTAAACTTGGGGCAACGATGCTTGGCTCCGATTCTGTTCACAATGATCTCCTAAATCACGTGCAAATCATAAACACTTCAAATTTGAAAATACGACAAGCTTCATGCAGAAATCTTTTCTAATTATGTCACTTTCATGACACTTCAAATTTAATCAAGCAGTTAGAAAATCCTTAAGAATTGCAACCAAATTTTTAAAGATTAACAAGCCGCAGTTGTTCTCTCGAACAAGAGTCGATTTCAAAAAAATTAGCCTCAGGATTAACGAGTACAAGTTAAGAGGATGACGGAAAGATTATCAGCTCCCGGAAGTCATGCTAATTATTCCTCATAAGACCAAGAACTTAAGGCTTTCAGGCAATTTTTAGTCCTCTAATCATATGGACGCTGTGTTTTCTCTTCGCTAGAATAGCGAAAATATTATCGTTGTTAACCCTGACAAGAACAAAAAGGACTGATCGACCGAAATGCATTTCCAAGAGATAAGGCGTGCTGCCGCTCAAGGTACTATCAGCCTGCCTCCCCCAGCCAATTCCGAAGGACTCGGAGATTTGGCCGTCTTAAAGTCTTGTTTGAAAGTTATCCGAGAACTTTCCGGTTTCCGTTACGCCTTTGCCAAAGACGCAATGGCAGAGACTTTTGCGCCCTTAATGGCTTCAGTCGAAGCTAAAAATGAACTTGAACGACAGGGTTTAAAAGTCTCTCTGAAGTCTTATTTCTTATCTTTGATCCTCAAAGACTTAGAAAATCCCGACATTCTCCTTATTGATAATTACATCAATGCGCTTTTCAACTCTGCAAATGAGGCTGCCAACGGCCCTATAACGGTTCAAACCGTTGTGAATGTAGTAAACAGCTTCCCCCAGGACGGAATTAACTGGAGAGAGAATCCACAGACCGATGAAGAGCAAATTCTTCTTCAGCCTGACACCTTTCCAGACAGTAAGGCTGTGCAGGTTGAATTGGCTAGATGGGAGAAATATTCAAAAGAACTCAGGGATCTGGATCCTTTAGTTCACGCTCTTTTGACGAATTTGTACTTTATGGCGATTTCTCCTTTGAACCGCCATAACGGAAGAGTGACGCAAATTCTTCTGCAGCTCTCCTTGATGGGCCAGAACATCAACTCTCCTGCGCCATGCTTGATGCTCGGACGCGCTTTGATGACCAATGCGCACTTCGGCATTGAAGAACGTTTATACGGTTTGAGAACCCGTCAATGGTCCCCGTACCTTCAATACATGCTGAAGACATTATCGAAAGCGATTTTGCTTTCCGGTGAACTGCTCGCCTCTCTGCAGCGCTTATACGCTCAGACAGAGGCTTACCTGAAGATGATCGGGCTGGCATCCCATGCCGCATTCCTGCCTGTGATTTTCAAGCATCCTGCATGCCGTACAGGAGAATTCTCCAGTATCTTCACGACAAGACGACAAGTTGCCAGTCACATTCTGAATGACTTAGCTCGTGCAGGAATCCTGGAAAGAGTTGAAGACGGAAGGGATCGTGTGTTCTACCACACGAGATTAATAGAACTGCTTGAAAGCGAAAACTATAGCTTCTCGCCTCTTCCTGCCTCTATCGATCCGTTTGTTCCTTTGTATCAAAAAGGAACGCCGGGACGAACAAAACGAGAGCCCCTTCCCACAAGAGAAGACGGGCTTCCGAAATTCTCCGTTACCGGCGATTAATTCAATTCGAAGTTTTCACCGAATCTCTCCGTGGACTTCCTGATGCTCCACGGAGGTCACCTCGTTCGATTCCGGATCGACAAAAACCACTGTCGGTTTATGTTCTTTCAATTCATCTCGGGTCATTTGAGCGTAGCTCATGATAATGACCAAATCGCCCTCAGAGACTAAACGAGCAGCAGCTCCGTTTAAACAAATAATACCGCTTCCGGGTTTTCCGGCAATGGCATAAGTGGTTAATCTATTTCCGTTATTAATGTCAACGACATCAACTTGCTCATATTCATTAATACCGGACTGCCTTAAAAGATCTTCATCAATCGTGATAGAGCCAACATAGTTTAAATCTGCCTGAGTTACTTTTGCACGATGAATCTTGCTCTTGAGTATCGTTAATAGCATCTATTATATCCAAAAATCATTCAAAAGGTAAATAAATTATAGTCTTTATGAATAGCTCCAAACACAATTATCAGACATAAATATCATTCACAAAGGATGATAAGATGTTGTTAAGAATACATGCAGCTTAGATATCAATAGTAATTGATAGGAAGAAAAATTTAGAATTTAGTTATTACCATAAATAAAACGATAAGTTACTTTCCTCATTTTCAAACCTAAGATTCAAAGATATAAATAGTATATCTATGCAATCTATATGAAAATATTTTTTCTGAATAGAACTCTTATATATTGTTTACTAGAACTTAATAACAATTTATTTTTAATGATTTTTAAAGCTGATTTTTACATGGTTTAGATTTGTACTTTAACTATTATATCTATAATATTTAACGTAAATTCAGATGGTTAATTACAATACATAGAAGTTGAATCATCTCTTTAAGTGAGAAAAATTCAAGATCGTATATCTATAGGCTTAAACTAGATTCTGTCTCTTATACACATCTCCGAGCCCAC
>OWIN01000299.1_pt1 | contig 31269 bp, 26 predicted proteins | sample 1732771 | NCBI WGS metagenome assembly OWIN01 (sample SAMN05065752, study PRJEB22554) | human gut metagenome | biome: ENVO:2100002; feature: ENVO:00000062; material: ENVO:00002003 | host: Homo sapiens | place: USA | reverse complement strand
GTCTCGGCAGAGAATAGAAAATCGCAAGCAACCTTTGCATGCATTGGCTGCGGTTTCCGCTCCAACGCAGATGAGGTTGGAGCGATAAATGTACTAAGGGCCGGACGGGCCCGGTTAGCCTGTGGTATGAGTGGTGCAGTAAGGCTGCTGTCAGCAGGAACCCGAGGAGACCTGCTGCAGCACTAGGCTACGGCCGCTGCAGAGGTGGTATAGAATCCTCGCTATTTATGACGAGGAGGACGTCAATCTGTTGATTCAGACGGAAGGGGTGTAATCATCATGTTAACTAATTGCGAAGACGAACTCGTCTTGAATAACTTTTTAAGTATTCTCGCCAAGGACATAGAAAATTGTCCGCAGAACTTAGTTCCTATGACAGTTGAGAAGTTTATTAAAATTTTTTCTCTCGTAGAGGACATTAAGATTGATCTCGAGACTCCTTTGGATGAAGAAGATGATGAATGAAAACTCTTCTTGGAGGATACCCCCCCTCGGGACCTTTGAGAAACAATTTTCTTCTCTGACTGATAAGAACTTTAGGAGTAGAAGATTAGTTTTCGTCTTTTGCTTCCTTTTCCACTCGAGCTTCTCTGTAACCAAGTCCGCCGGCAAGAGAATTAAGGAGGATTGTGCTCATGCCTTTTTGTTCGTTCAGATAGTTAACAGAGGCACCGTCAATACGATCTCGTCTTAGCTCAGTCATCGCATCCTGGTTCATAAGTCCTACTGAGTTTGTCTCTTCCTGCTCATCAAATTTCCTATTGAAATCTTTTAATCCCGCGTTTAACGAGGTTGATAGGAGAGAGGCGCCCTCGGTTTTGTCTTTGAGCGAAATTGCTTGTTTGCCGATCAATTCTCCTCCCTTGCGTTGCATAGCTGATAAGGAGTTATCTCCATGACGTTTAAGAGCGTTTTGTTCAAGACCAGTATTTTGTATTTGTCCGGGGCCCAAATGCCGGACATCTGCAGCACGATCGTAAGAGTCTGCGGCAGCTGAAGCACCTAAATACTCTCGGTTATCGGAAGAATCAAAGAGAGCTTTAAGGTGCGATTCTGCAGACAGGTTGTCTGAAGACAGTAATTTCTGCATAACCAAAATGTCGTTATTGACGGCAGTTTGACTTGTTCCGCTTAGGTTCTCTGACTGAGATCGAGAAGCAGAGAAGGTCTCAGACACCATTCGGCTTTGATCATTAGAGGAGCGATAGGCCTTATCCAAGGCAGCCGAGAAGTTTTCAGCGACCCGACGCATTTCATCATTGGTAGTCGAGGAGGCAATTTCTTTCGCTGTGCTCTTGAGCACATGGTAGGCCTCGGCTTTCTGACGTTGGGTCGCGGCGCTTTGAGAGCCTGTTGCAGTGTCTACGAGCAGCTGAGCAGTTTTTGCTTCCAGTCCGATTCCCATTCCTGCAGCTTCAGCTGCTCCGCGAAGATGAGACATCGCATTTTGCACATGTCGTGCAACAGGTTTTCCTTCTGAATCTTTGCTCTGCGTCGAAACGGCTCCGAGTACGGCCGGACTACTTTGAGCAGCGGCTAAGTTTAGATTCTCAGACGAAGCGGAAGAAACTCCCTTGGCATCTTTGGCCGCTTCCTTTGCAGAATCTGTGGAGAACTGTGCTTCTCCGCCTCCGGCTTGAAGTTTTGCGCCGCTCGTGAGAGACAAGTTCTCGGAATTCGATAAACCTCTGGATACGGTTGAAGATTCTCCAGTGCTCTTCGAATAAGAAGATGAAGACGAACCGGCAGTAGACTGCCCTGCGCTCAGGCGTTCGGATAATCCTTGACTCATTGCTCGAGCAAATTCTCGGCTGACGGCATTTGAAGAAGTGGCAGCCGAAGACAGAGAAAGGGCCTGACTCTCTGAAGCAGTCAAAGTTGTTGCAGCTGAAGAGGCAGTTCCCGTGGTTCGGCTGTGGGTTAATGCACCGAAAGAAGAAACACCTAAATCAATGGAGGTTCGAGCCATGCCTGTTACGGTCCCGGTTTCATCTCTGGTAACGGAGCCATAAGCAGTCCGAGATTTAGAGGCATAAGGATCACTCCAAGAGGAAGAAAGATCGGATTTATTCGCGGAAGCCGAGTTCATGGATGTATTCCCCAAAGAGACGTTTCCGGCATTGAAGTTTCCGGAGGCCGCTTGAGCGGAGGCGCCGGAAGAAGCGCCTTGTGCAGGGGCCATTAAACCCGTGGCCATGGAGACAAATGCCATATCGCTGCCTTTGGCAAGTGCAAAGGCAATTACGGGAATCAAAAGCATGATGCTTCCGGCAATGGCTTGGGAAGTGGCACCGGCTTCACGAATGATTCCGGCTGCCAACAAAGTACTTCCACCGAACTCGGCGGCAATCCGATTCATCGGATTGGCGTCTACGGAAATCATCAGATAGTTAGCGACAGAGAGGAGCGGTGCCCACAGCTGGAACCAAATCAGCAATACAAAGAAGGATCTAAAAACTGCTCCGGCAGCGCTTCCCGCGGCCACCATCAAAAGGAGCATTAAGGGGAAGGCGGCAATGACGATGAACTCAACGCAGTTGCGGATTTTAGGAAGACTGTGTTCGGCTAAACGCGCCAAGGTGCGGTAATTGATTTCTGAGGTGAGATTGGCTTGAGAAGCGGAATATTTAGCGGCGAGATCTAAAGGGGCGCCGGCCTGCGCGGCGATGGAAGCCATACCGCCCGGAAGGGCCGTGAGCATGACGGAATGCTTGAGACTCTGTTCCAAGGAACGAGACACACCGAGAAGAAGTGCTTCGCTTTGCGGAAGCGTGCGGCGAATGGCGTCGGCGGGATCAATTCTTTCCGGTACTAAGACGGTACCGAGGCGCTTGGATAAGAAGTCGAGTTCAACAGTATTGAGGTGCTGATCGAGGCTTTGGAGCGCCTGATCGCACCTTTGAACGGTGCCGTCGGACGAAACGGAAGAGCGAGCAGGATTGATCCAGCCGTCGGCGGAAATCGTGGCCCAAATGTCGCCTGAGTGGCTGAGCTCGGCCGCTTTGTCGGGATGATCCAAAAGTTCGGGTCCTATGCAGTCGGCAATCACCCGATCCGTTAGAGCGCGGCCTTCCGGTGTTACAGGGCCGGCGGCTAAGAGACTATTTAAGGCGCGCTGAGGATAGACTAAGCCGAACTTAGAGAAGCGTTCAGCATCCGGCAGAGAGAAAGCGGTTTCGAAGCTTTCGGTGAGAAAGTGGCCGATCTTAGAGGTCGCAGACGCAAAGAAGCCGACGCCGAAGGGCACGTTGCTCACGACATAAACATCGGCGCTTCGTTCGTCGTGTACAGCGACATCCACTTTAGGGACGAGCATGACGGAATAAAACAAGACGGCAGCAAAAAGATAAACCTTTGAAGCCAACCCCTGCCACTTCAGAAGGGCGCCGGTGAGCGTGACTAGAAAACCGGCGAGTACGGCCGTTTTAAGCAGACCTTCGTAGGAGGAGCCGGAGCAAATCGAAACAAGCGCTTCGAATAAGTCTCGGATTTGGCCTCCGTTCCAGTAGGCGTAATAGTCCATCACCATTAGAGGTTTTCTCCGAAGGAAAGGTTCGCCGCTAAGTCAGCGGCTAAAGCGCCTTTGACACTTCTTTCTAAGTGTTCAATCTGCGTGATGAAAGAATGGGCTCGGCTCATCTGCTGAAAGACCGCATCGCTGCGCGATGCGATATCCTTACGGACTTCATCGATTCTTGCCTCAATGACCTTTAGGTGTTCGGCGGCAATGACGCCGGTCTGAGAAGCGGAAGAGGCGGAAGCTGCGGCCTTGATGTCTAAAGACAGACGATCCATGGCTCGTATGACGGCCTCAAAAGCGGCGGCTTCGACATAGATGCGCACGATGTCCTGAGAGAAGCCTAAGTAACGATGAGAAGCGGTGGCATTGATCAGACGGATTAAAGGGATGGTGGAAGACGAAGCTAAAAGCAGCATGTCGGCTTCGGAGACAAGATTTGGGTCGCGGCGCAGGATGGAGTTTCTGTAGTTTGATGCTGCCTTCATGAATTCATAGGGAAGGTTAACTTCATCGAGCGTTGTCTTTTTAACAGTCAAGCAGCGATCATCTCCGTCTTCTTCGACACAGCGGAGCCGGAAAGCTTCACTCTCTAAGACTTGGGTGTCGGGGCGTCCGAAAAGGAAACCCACTAAGTCCTGTCCGGCAATCGGAATGGCGCGGGTGACGGTGTCTTTGCCGCTGCCTTCTCGAACATAAATGACGGTGCCCACGAGCGTCATCATGAGTTCTTTGAGCTCTTTGCTGTAAGAAGCATTAAAGCTGCCGCCGGAGAGCAGGGACCATGTGAGATTTAACTCCGGCGCATCGACCACATTTCCGCCGGAATCTTTACGGGTCGGCGCGTAATCCAGAACGGCGGCGCCGTCCGTGCGGGTCTTTGCATCGGCTTCCGAAGCATCAGAAACAATACCTGAGGCACGCAAAGCATTGCGGGCATCAAAGCCTGTCTTTTGAATCCATTGTTCTGCGCCGCTCATCTTTAAGAGGTTTTGAGCGGAAGTGCAGGAGTCTTGGAACATATTGGTGTACTGACGGATCATGTCGCGGAAGCTTGTGACTTGTTCATTGAGGTCCGGCGCTAAGGACTGAAGGGCAAGCTGGAAAGCTAAGCCGGGGAGTGCAGTGCCGATGTTGCGCAGGAAAGCGACGAACTCTTCTCGGGAAGGGATACCGAAGGCGCCAAAAAATAAGTCAATGCCTCCGCAGCCGGCAGACAGAGAAGGCGGCGTGAAGTAAAACGCATTGAAGTCTTTGCGCGGAGCTCGGTAGACAAATCCTCCGCCTGTGACGGTATTCATGCCGGAAGACTGATAGACACCTGCCGGTGTGACATTGCCTTGATAAGAACCTGCGGCAGAATAGAAGTCTTTCATGAAGCCTGCGGAAGCGTCAGCCGTGAAGAGACAAGTACTCAAAGTCAAAGCGGAGAAAAGTTTTGTGAATTTACGGGTCATGGCTGAAGAGGATTAAAGGGAAGGAGCGGCGGCAGGCGCGGTTAAGACAGTGTTCGGAAAAACGTCAGGGGCAGACAAATTTGTGGTCTTTTGCACAGAGTTTGCGGCCTGCGCGCCGCCGAAAAGCGACTCTCCGGGCTTGCTTAAAGCCAGTGTCTGAATGCGGCTTAGCATGTCTTCAAGCGAAAGCACACCGGAAGAGACCAAGTAAGAGGCGGATTGATCGCGTTTAACCATAAAGAGCGCGGGCACTCGGTCCAATCCCATTCCGTTGGTTAAAAGTTTGGAGACACCGTTGTCCGGCAGCGCATCCGGGAAATGATCATTAGGCGAGCCGTCAAGAGAGACGGCAAGCACATCAAAACCAAACGTATCCTTGAGCTGCTTGACCAACGGAGACTGGAGGGCGCAAAAGCGGCAGTCGGAGCGATAGAAATACATCAAGCCCCATTCTTGGGCGATCTGAGGAATCTGTTCTTTACGAGTTTGGTTTCTGTCTTCCTTTAAGGAGACCTGAGCGAAGTTTGCGGCCGGATTGAGGGTTGAGAAATCAAACTGCGGGTTCTGCCAAGAAACCCGACGGTTCATGTCGGTAAAGAGGGCGGCTTTTTCTTGGACGAAGTGGTTGACCTCTTGGAAGGCTAAGACGTTGGCTTCCGTCGGAAGAAAGGTCGCGTTCTCTAATCGTTTGGTGTATTCGGCTCTGAGTTCTGCCGCGCTTAGGATTAAAGAGAGATCTTTAGGCGCATTAGGATCCGGAGCTTTCTTCTTTAATTCTTCGGGCGGGTAGTAAAGAAAACCGCGGTCTTCAGAGTTCCAAACGTCTTCTTCCCAAAAGGATGTAGCAAGCGACGCGGGGGCGGCGAGCGTTAAAGCAAGCGATAAAAGCAGATAAAGATTTTGTGGTCTTTTGCACATAATTAGGCGTTAGTTTGTAAGGTTTTTAGAGGGCGCTTTAGGCGATGAGGGACGGGTGGGTGCGGTCGGCGTACCGGTAAAGTTGGGGTCGACGACATGAGAGGAACCTACTGACGGCGGGACGTATGCGCCTAAGTCTTTATCGACCAGATTCTTGGTGTGCGCCGTTCCTCGGTCTTGGGCCGCAGCGGAATTGAGTTCGTTCTTTTGGACGATTAAGGCTTCGAACTCAGACAAGTCCATCGCGTCAAAATCCAAGCGTTCGAGTTCGTCCTGGGTAAAGCCTTCGCACTGAGGGTTTTGCGCCGAGCCCCAGCCTTTGCCTAACTGAGGACGGCCTTGTTCCTGAAGGATGCGGGCAAGAGGCGAGTTGTAGCAGCAGTAGCTTTCTTTTCTTTCCACGCAGGTGACGACTTTCTTAGAACAGTAGGTTCCGACGTAGTGGCAGAGCTTCTGGCCTTTCTTGAGCATTAAGGTTTGCTCTTTAGGTTCGCACTGCAGATAGTCCAATGCAATTTGGACGGCAACGGACATGGCGAAAGAGGTGGGGTCAAAGGTGAAATACATTTGGCCCCCTTGGAGCGTCATTCCGAAACCATAGAAAGAGAGCGACGGATTGTAGATACCGCTCGTTGCATCGCCGTAGAGCATATTCAAGATGCCGGAGGTAGCGTCAGAAGCTGACAAGACGTCATAAACATAAGGACTGCCGATGTATTTGACGGTTTCTACCGTCACGTCTCCGGCAAATCTCATCGCTTTGCCAAAAGCAGACGAATTAGCCGTTCCGGCTTTGACTTTGGTATCGCAGCAGGAGAAACCTAAGACTTTCTTGGAGCATTCGTCGACTTCTCCGTTAAAGAAGCGGCCGTTGTCGTAGTCGCCGTAAAGGGCGCCTTGGCGCGCTGTCTCAAGCATTGTGATCACTTTAGAGAAGTCAGAATCGGCCGGGTCGCCGAAGCCCTCGCAGATGCCGTCCAAGCATTCTGCGGGGCGGCAGATGGTTTCTGTGACGACGGATCCTTCTTTTTCTACACAGCGATAAGTGTGGGCGGTCGTTAAACATTTGCCTTGGTCATCGACCGCAATGCATTCGGAAGAGACTTTGACGCAGTCTTTATCGGCTTCGAACTTACCGCAGTCGTTTTTGGTTTCTTCGGAGCCGTCGCCTGAGGCTCCGCAGACATAGACGTGTTCATACTTCCAGCAGTCTTTATAAACAGGGATGCCGTTGATGATCTTTTCTGCCGGGCCTTCGACGCATTCGGTTCGAAGCACCGTGCAGGCCGGATTATCTTTAAGGGGAAGACAAGTGTCCGAGGGTTCAATGGCGCCGATGACAATGTTTGAATCAATGATGTCGGCGCCGGGGGCAGAGATTTCCGAGTCGCCTTTGCAGAAGATTTCCTTTTTATAAGCAAGACACTTCGGGCCGTCGCGTTCGATACAGGTTGATTTACGGACTTCGCATTCGGGGAGCTTTTCTAGGGCTTCGCACGAGTTTTCGTTTAGGGATTTGGTGCAGTTATAGATGTATTTGCGCTGAATGCATTCGCCTTTATCGTTGGTCTGCATACAGGAGTAACCGGAGGCTTTACAGGTCATGCCTTCCGTTGCAGTCTTACAGGCTAAAAGATCAAAACCGGGTTTAGCGGGTGTTCCTTCCGGCGTAATGTCATCGCCTTCAATCGGATCGGTATTGACGCAGTGGTACTTCTGCGAATACTGCGCGCAGGTTCCGTCGGCACCGACGCGCTCGCAAACTTTTTCTCCTATGGGCTGACAGCCTTTAGAGGCGAGGATTTGGCAGCTGTTGGAGGCGCCGAGAGCAGCGCAGGCAAAAGCGAGTTCTTTCTTCCAGCACTCTTTATAAACGGCTACGCCGTTAATGATTCGTGTCTCAGGACCTTCGATACATTTCTCTTCTGCGATATAGCAGTCGGGATTGTCTAAGAAACTTGAACAAGTCGTCGTATCCGTTCCGGATATAACGGTATGAGAACTATCGAGAATTTCGATGTTTTCTGTTTCTTTTGCTTCTTCGGAACAGATATAAGTACTGTTCCAAGACATACAGGTACCGGTCAGGCTGTAACTCAGACACTCTGCTTTTGTTTGACGACAACCCGGTGTTTGTTTTAGGCCGGAACAATAATCGACAGTCGAGCTTGAAGTGCAGTGACGCGTGGTTTGATAGTTCCAGCATTCGCGCCAGACCTCAACGCCATTAATAAACTTGGAGCCGGGACCGTCGACACAGACTTCGGGGCCGTCCGTGCAGGCGCCACGGACAGGCGCAGAAGACAGGACGGTCAGGGAGGACAAAAGGACGATTAAAGGAAGACGGATCATGATTCGAACTCCACGACTTTGCCGTCATCGCTGACGCAGGTGGTGCGCCACTTGTCTAAGGAAATGTCGTTGACGTTTTTCTGGAAAGAAAAACGCTTTTGGATGGAACCGGAGTAATCCCATTTACCCGGACGGGTATAGATGTCCATCTTGATATCGACGGTGCAGTTGACTCCGATGCAGCGGGTTTGTCCGGTCCAGACGCCTTTGCAGTTCGAGAAGTAATGTTCGTTCTGAAAGTCGGCCGCCTGTATCTCAAAACCGAAGTTAGCGGAATTTTTAACGTTGGTTTCTATGCGAAGTTTGGGGATCAGATCATTAGAGCATTGATATTTAAGCTCGATGACGTCTCCGCCGTTGCAGGCATCTTTACCGAGCGAAGACGAAGTCTCGCTTTGTGCTTCAAAGAACTTCCCAATTTCGCATCCCGAATAGCCGACAACTTCAAGATATCGATTGCAGCGATAGGTGTTCTGCTCAAACTGCTGAGTTTTACAGCGATATTGATAGGTGCTTTGGATTTCGACTTTTTCTCCGACGTGGCAGGTCTGAGGCGGTGTATGGAGACACGTGTAGTCTTGGCTCGTTTCGTTGTAATCGGCGAGACACTCAACGGTGAGTTTCTTACCCGTTCGAGCAATACATTCGAAGAGCGTTGAGACGTCGAGCTTTTCTGTCCAGCCTTCAAAGCAGGACTGAGTAGAGCTGCCGACGGTGGTTTCTTCGCAGACTGCAAAGTCGGTCTGAGGCGGGCGGGTCGTTGTGATGGTTTCGCAGATTTCCTCACCGTTAGACGGAAGGTCAGGCACTTTGTTTAAGAGATGATCGCGGTCCGCCAAGATGTTGTCGAAATCAGATTCCTCCCAGCCGGGTCTTGAATGTGTGTCGTAAATCACCTGGACTGCTCGGCAGTCCATAGAAGTTTGCGACAAACATCCGTCGGCTTTTGAAGTTCCGGGTGTTAAGAGATTGCCCTGACCTTTAGCAAACAGATCTTTGAGTTCAGAAACATCTGAGCCGTATTCGGGAACGGTGCCGGAAGCGGAGCTCTCGGTGAGAATGTCTTTGATCGACAGCTTTGCCGCTTCTTCTTTTGCGGCATCCATAGCGGACTGCTTATCGTAAGCACCGGTATGGCTGCTAAAGAGCATTAAGAGGGCTGTGGCAATTGCCGCGCGAGGAGAGTTGTTGAGCATTACTGACGGTTCCCAAGTTTGTCGCGAAGAGTGCGGGCAACCTCTCCGACGGAGTCTTTGCGATCGGTCAGGCGATCTAAGGCGTATCCCAACGTCACGTCCCCCGGAACAATGACGGCTTTGGTGCCTTGGACGCAGCCGTCTGCGGAAGCGGAAGATTCTTCTTTGATGATTAAAGCAGGAACCTGACGGATATTGAATTCAGAGAAAAGTTCAGGATTGAGCTGAACATCGGCGCCGGAATCGATTAAAGGCTGAAAGGCGGCGAGCGACTGAGGATTAAGAAGGGGCAGTTTAGGATCGGAGGGTTCTTTGGTGTCCGGCACACCGCGGAAAACCAGAGGCACGCCGGCGTCTTTGGCGTCACGGGCCAAACGCTCTAAGGAAGCCTCCGGCATTGAAAAAGACACCAAGACAAAGGCCTGAGGCAGAGGCTTTTGTGTGGCTACTTCAGGATCTCTCATCTGCTGAGAGAGTTCGGAAGAAACTTCAAGGACATCTTCGATCGTCCAAGGTTCCGAAGCAGCAAAGGTGATCAGCGGACAAGTTATCAAGGCGCTCAGAAGGAATTTGAAAAAGTGCGATTTATTCATAAACGAATTTTTGAATAAGTGTGTTTAATTCAAAAAGTTTTATCTGGGTTAGATCGAATGGAGCATTAAGGTTTGAAAAAGTAATCTCTTTTCAAAAGATCATTTTGAATTAGTATGAACATTTCAAAAATGACTTTTGAAAAAGTATGTTTATTTCAAAATAAACTCGGCTGAATTCCTGCACCTTGGCAGCAGTCTCGTTTGCGATAGATCAGATAAGCCGCATCTTCTCCGCTGGAAGCCCAGGTTTTGCCGGAATGCCAAAGCGAAGTGGAAGCGCCCATCGGATAACAGCATCGGCCGTCTTGTTTGCCGGTGGTGCGTGACGGATACATCATTTGGGTTCGATAGACGCGCTTATCCATGATCGGTTCGAGATAGGGACCGCACTGGCCTTTTTCTCCGTAGGCCGCCCACTGAAGACCGGAGCGATGGAGTTTCATCGTGAAGCGCGCGACAAGCAGAGAAGAAGCTTGAGGAAAGTGAACATGAGAGCCGACCCAGCCGGTTAAGGGAAAGATTCCGCCGTGGCATCCTGCACACCAATAGAGTTCAGAAACCGGAAGCGAAGACGTTGCCGCCACGCAGTCAGCGGCGCAGGCTGCAGCCGCGGCCGGATTGGCAAAGAGCGAAGCATCCGGATTTAAGAAGAACGTAGTGACGGAATCATCCCAAAGCGGATCGAGTTCTGTCATATAGGCTAAATCCCATGCGGACTGTTCAAGACATTTAGTGTCGAGGAGAACTTCAAGGATAAAAAGCCAAGGCGTGAAGTACCAATGCACTTGATAAAAGGAAGAGCGCTGAGCTGAAGTGGATTTATTGGGTGTACGGCCATGTGCCGGTGCTCGAATACCGACATTTAATTCCATTCCGCCGAGCGACGGAAAGCAGTAAGGCGTGCGAACCACTTCGGCGGTTCTTAGCGGTTCCCAGAAGGACATATTAAGACCGACAGTGATATTGGCGCCGGAAGCACAGAGACAAAGACGATTGGCATCGGTTTCCGGATCGGCATTGTTTCCGGAAGAAAGCGTAACGCCTCCGAGCTTGATCGGGAAAACACAGCTCCAGCAGACATCCGTGATCGGATTGATGATTCTGCCTTTGCAGTTTCCGGCAGAAGCGGAAGCTGCAAAACAGAAAGACAAAAGGAGTATTAGAAGAGAGCGTTTCATGGCTGTGGCATCAAAGAAAGGAGTTCGGACAATTGGTCGGGCGCAAATTCGGCGCCTTCAGGGCCTTCCCGACCATTAAAGAGAAGAGCAGGAACGGCTTTAATCCCGAAGACGCGGACGAGCGCACCGCCTTGGTCAAAAAACACACGGCGATTGAGCTTTTCCGAGACTTCTGCCGGGGTGCCGTTCACCAGAACCACCCGCATGTCCTTTTGCGATTCATAGAGTTTTTGAGCGGCTTTAAGAGACTCAAAGTCCGTTCCGTCAATAAACAGTAATGAACGAGACAGATGCGGCATGGGGACGGACTGAGCCTGGCGAAGAAGAGATTCGGGTAGGGTTTCCGGGACGGAAGCAGACAATTCCCAAACCCGTATTTCCGTGGCTTTCTTCAATCCTGCAACCGGTGTCGGGTGTTCCAGTTCTCTAGCAATACGATCTTTGTTTTGGTTGAAACGGCGATCGTATTCACCGGACGCTTTCATGGCACCGACACGAGATTTAAAGGCTTCGAGAATGTCGGGTTCAGCAATAGCGTGCAGCGGACCGAGCGGTTCGAGGATTTCCATTTTCGGTTTAGGTGCGCTCTCCTGAGAGCAGGGTTTGGCAACGGTAAACTTCACCGAAGGTTCGCTCGAGGCAACACTGTAGGCGGAAATGCAGACGATGGAAGAGGCGACAGCGCAAGTTGAAAGAATTGCACGGGTTAGGTTCATGACAATCTTCAATCATTAAAAGAGAGGATGAGCTCTGCCGCTGAAGCGGCAGCGATCAATTAAGCCGAAGGATTCATAACGACTGTCGTAAGAATCTTTGTGCGTTCCGCGCACAAAGTATTGGTCTTCACCTAAAACCTGAGGTTGTGTGGCTTCCAGAGGATTACCGTTCAGAGCGCGTTTTTTGGCAGTGGTCAGTTCTTTGCCGTCGCAATAGAACGTCCGGTTCTCACGAGTCAGCGTTTGGCCGGGACCGCAGACCACTTCCTTGATAAAGGTCAGACGGTAGCCGCCGACAGCAGATGGCTTAGGTTCAAAGGCAACGTAATCTCCGACTTTGACGTCTTTTTGTCCTCGCTCAATAACAAAGAGCTTGAAGGGCAAGGAATGGGAGCGGTTCATAGCGAGATGCCAGCGGTTGTTTACGAGACTGAGGATTAAGAAGACAGCAAGCCATATCCATCCGAAGCGGCGAACATGGTCTTTGAGCCGATGCCAAAAGACTCTTGGGTGGGCTTTCATGCGGCTCATCGTTTGACTCCGCTGTTTAATCGAGCTTCGATCTGCTGAAGCTGATTGCTTTGCTGTTCGGCAGAAAGGCCGAGTTTGGCGGAAAGGTGTGCGGTGTAATCAGGTAGTTTTGCGTTAGAAATGACAGCTGAAGAAACCAGAAGAACGCAGTCGCATTCGTTTTCTATCTGGGCAAGTTCTTCTTTGAGTCTTTTAGCGAAGCGCTCGGCTTCCGCCATGATTTCTCCTCCTCGTTTGCCTTGGGAGACGACACGAACTTCATTGGCTTTAACGACAGAATTGAGGTTAACGACCGCAAAGCGGGGACGATTAAGAAAGTCGGAGATTCGGTCTTTGACTTGGTAAGCACCGAAACCCAGTCCCACGCCGATAGAGACGGCGATGGTGACGGAGAGGAAGGAGATTTTCATAGGATTAAACGGAAATAGGATTGAACTCTTGGAGCTAAAGGAGCATTAAGGAGAAGAAGGATTAAGGGATGAACTCGCCTTGACCGCGTTCTAAAAGAACCGCTTCGATGGCTTTTCTCATCGACAGTCCTTCCTTGCGGAAGCGATTGATATCGCTGATGTCCTTCGGATGCGTACTCATGACCAACAGAGAAAACGGATCGAGAATCAGACGATTCACGGAAGTCGGCGCATCTCCGATCTTGACCAAGACTTCGGAATAAACATCTCTCAGACCTTTAAGGGAACGGAGCTGCTGAAGCTCGTAGTCGTCTAAGCCGAGCTGAGATTCTTTTTCGCATTCGCTCAGGACGGATTCCTTGAGCTTCATGATGAACTTGCAGTCGGCGTTGTCTAATGCCGCTTTAGCGGCAGAACTCTTCCAGTAGTCTCCCGGTCCTTGTGTGCCGGTAAAGAAAGCGCCGTTTAATTTACGGGCTCTGCGGTAACCGGCTTCAATAAATTTAGAAGAATGTCCTCGGACCATTAAGTCCCAGGCTTCGTCAATGATGACAAGCTTGGGCTGAGAGCGTTCGCCTCGTCGCATCTCCACGTCGATGAGATACATCAGGAGCATTAGGACAACGGCTTGAAGGGACTTCTTGGTATTGAGCTGTTCCAGCTCAAGAACAATGAAGTGATTGTCAAAGTCGATATTGGCTTCTCCTTCAAAGAAGGAGGCATAAGCTCCGCCTTGAGCGTATGGCATGAGTTTGACGCCGAGGTCCACGAGACGAGGATCGTCCAGCGTCTTTTGTTCTTCTGTAGTTAATGAAGCGTAATAGGCTTGCCATTCAGGATCATTAAGACGAGGATGAGCGCCTCCTAATCGTCCGTTGTGAAGCAGAGATCGGGTGAGGTCGGTAATCGTCGGAACTTTGTTCAGCGCCTTGGCTTCATACCAAATGTGACGAATATGGATCTGAAGGTGCGAGAGCATTAAGTCATCGAGTTGTTCATTGGAAGAAGCCATCTGAGCGATCAGAGGCAGAACCAAGTCCATATCGGCTTCAATGTTCTTTGTGACAGAAAGAGGATTAAGACAATCGATCTTGCCGTCGGGACGCGGCGTATCTGAGAGTTCAATCCATTGGCCGTTGACGCAGTGACAGAGTTTTTCGTAGCTTCGGCCGATATCAATCACCCAAACACGACCGTTAGAGCAGAGTGTTCCGAGGGCCAGAGAATTCAGCATGACGGATTTACCGGATCCGGAAGATCCGGTCACGATGCCGTTGTAGTTGCCGTGAGGATTAGCGAAAGGATCAATATGCGTGATCTGACCTCTGCGGGAAAACAACGAAAGAATCGGCGTCGGCAGAAGATGTCCGGCACGAGTGCCCGAACCCTTCCAGTCTCCCAGCAAAGGCATCGTATTGGCGGCATTGGCACTGGTCTTCGTCGAGGAGCGTTTGGCGAGTTTTACATCATGCGCAAGCAACGGGCCTCCGGTCATCGGCAAAGAAGCCATTAAGCCTTGAAGATGCATTAGGTGATCCTGCATGAGCTCAATCGACATCTTCTTAAAAATCCCGATCGCGGTTTGAACTTCATGGGTGACATTCTCCGTTGTCGGGAAGATCAGGACTTGGTGCGAAAGCTGGACTAAGCCTTCTCCGTGCTCAAAAGACTGAACTGCAGCTCTCCAGTCTCTGGCTTCTTCTTGAAGCGTCGGAATGAAGCGGGCAATTTCTGTGGCAGACATTTGTTCAGCTCGAGCGCTTTTAAGCTGAGCATAGCTTTTGCCTTTCTCATAAGACGTTTTAGAGAGGTAAGTCGTTATGAGGAACGGACTGGAGAAGCCTAAGGAACCTTCCACATCTCCGGCGGCTCGTGCCATCTTATCGAGCGAGAAGCTTTGCGGATAACTGTGAGGTGAGAGACTCACCGCTTTGACGTTTAAAGGGTGATGAGTAGAACGAAAGACAATCCCGTCTTCTTCCACGGCAATCGTAGTTTCATGAGAAACCATCTGCGCACGCGGTTCTCGTGCGGTATCCACTTCGGAAAACGACCAAGCACCGTTTACAAAAAACTGAGGATTAAGAATGAGCGATAAGGTATGAACCAAAATCCGCTCATCCCAGACAAAAGGGGTGAAATGCCATTGGTTCAAGGTGGACACCATGACCTTGCGAACCAAGAGCGCATTGTCCCGGGCTTCTGACGTAAAAGGATCTTTAGTCGGGATGACAACCGAAATCCAGCAGCGAAGGTTGCGGCCGAGGATGGGCAGAGCCGGATGGGGCGCTTGAGTCGCAGAGCGCGAGAGAAACTTTGCCTTGGCTTGTGTCATCGCAGACAGCAAGTCTTTTTGCTCAGCGCGTGCCGGCGTATCTTCCGGAGTCGGTCGAAGCTTTTGGCTTCGGACAAGTTCTACTAAAGGTTCAATAAAAGGAGATCCGAAAAGACTTACCTGAACCCCGGTTCCGTCCGGCAGGATTGATCCGATCATGTGCTCAAGGCTCTTGGCCATATTTAATGACGTTCCGGTTTGTGGAGTCACTTCAATGACAAAGCCCAATCCTTCAAACGATCCGTCCGGGGCGGCAATGACACAGAGCTTGTCGCTTTCTTCAAACTGCGCGTAGGGCAGTTCGTCAGCAAAGCGGTCAATACGCAGAGGCGCCTTGCGGCGCGTCGGCGTAGAGCCCGGATGCGTTTTAAAGTTCGGTTTTAAGTCTTGGAAGGCAAAAAGAGAGGCCGCAGAAGACAGAAAGTTCTTGAGCTTCATGAGAAAGATAAGGGACGATTAAAAGACAGATTAAGGTTTGCCGGTAAAGCCGAACGCGGGAAGCTGTTTGAGCTTTTCTCGTTTGGCTTCGTTGGGATCCTGAGGCTGGTCGGAAGACAACGGATAGACGGGTTTAGACAAACGGGATGACGAGACAAGTTCGTTGACGCTGTCAGTTGTCCAGCCGCCGTTTTCTAAACGAACGTAGAGATAACGTTGGTCATGGAGGTCGCCTAACTTGTCGTGGAAAGGTGCGAGCCAAACACGAAGAACAGTCTCAGGTTTGCGCCAAGGCCGTGCCGGAACAATCGTGACAAAGTCGGAAGTGCGTTCAACGGCGCTCGTCTGTATTAGCTCGACAGAAACTTCGGTCGATTCCGTTTTGACTTCCGGATTGCCCTTTGTCTGGTTAGGTTCAAAGAACGGCTGGACAAAGTCTTCGTCCTCAGAAGCAGCTAAGACAACGGGAGTGGTCGGATTGTTTTCTTCATAGACTTGAGAGATGTTTCTGCAGGATGGGCCTTCGGAGAGATCAGCACAGGCAAAGTCCGTCTTTGCATTAGAAAATCCTGTGAGCGATCCGCAACCGGAAAGCATTAGCGCTGCAGAAACCGCAGAGACGATTAAGGAGAGACGTTTCATTTAGTTTCCTTGCAAAGGAGCGTTAATAAACGCCTCAAGTTTGTCGAGCGGAAGGGCGCCGGCAGTTCGGTCTCCGGCTTCATTGATCAGTGTTGGGGTTCCGCCGATGCCGTGCTGCTTAGCCAAGGCCAGAATGTCATTGACCGGAGACGGGCAAACCGGATTGTCTGCAATGGCGTTGAGCATAGGTTCGCCCTTTAAAGCATAGGCAAGCGCTTTAGAGGGATCTTTAGCGCACCAAACGGCATCAGATTTTCCTCGAGCTTCCGGATGGATAGACTCCAGCGGGAAAAGGAACGTATAGATCGTCACGTCTTTTAGGGATTCCAGTGTGGTTCCGAGTTTGCGGGAGAACGGACAATCCACATCGGTAAAGACGGCAAGCTTTCTTTTACCGTTCCCGTATACGGTCTTTACCGCTTTATCCAGCGGTAAAGAATCAAAAGCGATTCTTCTTAAGTCTTTAAGACGTTTATCGGTGATGTCTTCTCCTCGATCCATATCTAAGAGACGACCGGAAAACACAAACCTTGCAGTCTTATCAAAGTAGATGACTTCTTTGCCGACGGTCGCTTCGAAAATTCCTGCCAGCGGAGTCAGACGATACGCAAGAACTTTAGTCTTGGGATAACGAGTCTTGAAGTTATCCGCTGCGATCTTCAATTCATCGGCTTGTCCGGCGATTAAAGGAACAGATGGCGCATTAGATTCTTTAGAGGCCGGAGTTTCAGAGGCGGCTGCCTTCTGCGGTGCCGAAGTTTTAACGGCAGAAACTGCCTGAGCCTTAAAGTCGGGATTGACGCACGCACCGGAAGCAAAACTCGAAATCGGTGCGGCAAGTCCCATTGAGATTAGGACGGTTAGGAGGGAGGATGGTTTAAACATGGCAAAAAATTAAGGTTTGGTATTTCGTTCAATGGACAAGCCGTTGGAGATGACAATCTCGACATTGCGTCCGGAATCCACTTCAAGAACCGGGAACATGTCGCTTGCGAGCTTTAAGTAGTAATCAGTGATTCGATCCATGGCGTGTGTGGCGCCTTCTCCGAATCCCGCTTTCCAGGGATTAGTGACCGTAGTAGAAACGGTTCCGGTAATGGAAGTCGTTTGATTCTCAGAAGCGAGAGACACGGCTTTGCCGAGGCCGGCAAGCGTTCCGGTAAAAAGCGCATTCGCGATGGCTTGTCCGCTCTTAGTGACTAAGCGGGCACGAAGACCCGTTTTACCGTCTTCGCCGGAGACATATCCTTGAATCTTTTTATCTACGGCTCCTCCGTTTTCATCGATACAAGACAAGCGGTCAAGACGAATCAGCACACGTTCGCTCGCTAATTCTCCGGTTGCATTGGCGGTCACAAAGCAGCGCTTAATACCGGATCGATAGAGATTAGGCATGACTGCTGAATCTGTGAGCTCTAAAAGCACGGGAACCGGATTGCCTGAGCCTTGTCCTCTGGTCGGCGCAGTGGCGCCGTTTAAGAGGCGAGCTTTAGCAAACGTGCCGCTCGGCAGATAAGACAAGGTTTCAGGTTTTGCTTTAGCCGGCAGCGTTCCGAGAACATTAGAAGGACTGGGAGCAGAGCCGAAATTGTTGATGACAAGACGAGGCGCCGGAGAAGAGGCCGGGGCATCCTGCTGCTGGCGAGAATATCTGCCTTGAGGCTGATTGCCGCTTGTAAAGCCTGTCTTCTTGCTGATCGGCTGCTTTCCGAGAATCTCGGAAGGCGGCCAGCCGTCTTCAGACGATGCAGCATCCGTCGGACGATTAGCCTTAGGAGCGTTCTTTTCTAGGAGTGCAATACGATCTTCCAAGCGTTTCTTATCGCTTTGAAGTTTGGCTTCTCTCTGCTTTGCTTCTTTGGACTCCCTTTCTAAGTTCAGCAGACGATCGTTATAGATGGCTTGATGCTGTTCGTAATCGGCTTTAGACGGAACCATCGAGATTTGAGTGGTGCTTGTGATCTGAGGGGCTGCAGCCGGCTTTTTGTCATCAGAGTAGTAAGAAGAAAGCATGGCCCCGGCAAAAAGCGCACCTAAGATAATGAGCGTCCAGGTGATCTGTTTTTTTCTTCGCTCACTTTCGAAATAGCTCTTGACGCTCATCTTGCTGACCTCACTAACCAAAGATCTGCAGAGGCTCCGGGCGCAAGATCAGAAGCTTCAGTCGCAACGGCTAAAACACCGTTTCTCCAAAACTCCGGTTCACGAACCGTCTGTTTGTGTTTTGTACGATTAAGGATGCGGTAGCGTTCTAGTCTCAGTCCTAAGACATTCCATGCTCTGACAGGCTGAGCATGGAGATAGGCGCCCGCAAGCGTGCCGCCGAGTGCTTCGCCTTCGTAGTCCCGTAATTGCGGGATGAGTTTCAGAGCGGTCTGAATCCGTTCTTCATAAGGAAGACCGGAAAGTTCTGACGAAACAGAGGGACCATTAAAAGAAGAGAAAGTTCCGGACTCTTTCAGCGTGACGGTTTGAGCGGTTAAACGCTCCTTAGGAGAGAGCGTAATGCTGTGTGTCTGACCGGATTCGGTCACCACAAACATTCCTGTGGTCTCTTTAGTCAGCGGAACTACGTACAAAGAACCGGTAGTCGGATCTTTATCGGCTTGGATCAGATTGTTGTCGTAAACCGCTCGGACAATCTTGCTGTTTAATACGACAACACGGTTAGGCTGTTTATAAGCGACTGCTGCATGCACGGAAGACTGGGCGTCTGATACGGCCGATTCTTTGGGCATCTCTTTAGCATTAAGAGAAGGGCTAAAGAAAACAACCGACTGGCAAAGAAATACGCTGAGAATGAGAAGACGATTAGGAAGGATCATTAGATTTCTCCGGTGGGCTTCATCGGTTCAAACGGTCGTTTGCAGTCGGCTTCCTGCATGGTTTCTAACCAAAGACGAGAGTTTCGGTAGGTGAACTTCACGATCCAGCACTTCTTCCGCATGGAAGTGAGTTTGTCCCCGATGAACTGACGAACGTTTCCTCGAACGGAAACCTGCATGGCGGAGGCTCTGGTCTCAACCGCTTCAGGAAGCATATGAACGGAAGCATTGGCGCTCTTCATGCGGCGTCCTTGGGCAGTTAAGAAGACTTCAGTCGCACCTCTTTGTTCGGGCGAGACATACTGAAGCAACTTTCTTTGGTTGTGCTCAAAGGTCTCAGGAGAATTATTAAGCGCGAGCTGTAAAGCAAAAAGTCCCATCTGCTCTAAATACTCCGGAGAGACGCCGTCGGCATCCAGCCAGAAAGACTTCGTGATTTCTGCCGGCAGCACGACGACGCGGTCTTTCTTATCAAGGACGATTAAGCCGAAGGCGAGAATGACATTGACAATGAGAGACGCGGCAAAGGCATAAATAAAGAATGAGCGCAGTGCAAGACGAGCAGAGATCTCAGTCGTATATTCTTTAACGTTCATATTCGGTTATCCGACAAAAAAGCGGCGGCTCGATGGCGGAGTGCGCTTAAAGGTTCTAAAAGGAAACTGCCAGTAGAGGTAATGAAGTCCGTATCCGGGATGACGCTTCTGCTTAAGTCGGCTGTATGCCCAGATGGCCGCATAAGAGGCGACCGCGCCCATCAGAAGAGAATTAACGATGATGCCGAAGGCGAGTCCCGCAATGCCGGAGGCGACCAAGTCAAAGTCCCAAAGCAGAAACTTTGCAGGCGCATCCAATCGGCGCGGAACGTATTCGTGAGGATTAAAGGATTCCATGTTTGATTCCTTGAGAGAACGGAAGCCCGAAGGAGCTTCGGGCATCCGATCAGACGAGTTAGATCAGGGCCGTGAAGATCTGTTCAATGATCTGCGGTCCGATGAACAAAGCCATGGAAGCGGCAACGCAGCCCACGGCGCCCATGATGGAGCCGCGGATGACGCCGACACCTAAACCGACAAGCAGGAACATTAAGGCGATGGATTTACCGAGCGTGCCGGTACTCCAGGCCTTCAACATCGCGTAAAGATCCGCAAAGTGCTCCTGGCCGCCGGTCGAAGTTCCCGCCCAAGCCGCGTCCGGACAGACGGCGCTCAGAACAAAAACAGAGACGGAAAGCAGAGCAGGAACAAAAGCAAAAGTTCTGTTTGCGGCGGTAGATAAAGTCATTAAAAACTCCTAAAAGTTAAGTAAAAGAGAAGACAAAGGCCGATTAAGGACAAAAAATCCCTCCGCAGCCGCGGCCTTTGTCAAAAAGCGACGCGGAAGGCGTTACAAAAAATGTTTAAAAAAGAGAATTAAGAGGTGATGTCTCTGAGCTTTTGACGTTTAGCGTCAGACATTCCTATGTAGGCTCGATAGACTTTCCAAGCATACTTTTGTCGGGCATCGATACAGTCCTGACCTTTAAGTCGAGTGCAGGCGGCGTTGTAGGCGCCGACGGCATCCCAGGGGTGCGCGGCGCGACTAAAGTTATCCGCCAAGATCTCTGCACCGACTTGAACGTTAAAGCAGGCATCGTTCAGCAGTTCTGACTTAGAAGTCTTAAAACGCCTCAGCCAGCCGGAATTGATCTGCATGAGTCCGTAATCTTCGCTCGAAGCGTTGCGTCCGACGGCAGACGGATTGCCGGAAGATTCCACAAAAGCAATCGCGCGAAGCAAATCCGCATCCAGACCTTTATCGCGTGCGATTCGGTCAAAGCAGTCTTCCGCAGCAGAAACCCAAGTTCCTGCAAAGGAAAGGAGCATTAAAAGAAGAAGACGTTTCATAAGTTATCCGAATCGATGGAAGTTAGAGACGATCAAATGGATGGACATAAGGAAGGCCACGTAAAAGAGCGCAGCAATCCACGCCGGGATAAACCAGGGCATCAGCATCACGGCAAAAGCACAAATCAGAAGTACGGTCGGAGAAGACAAGGCGGCTTGGTAAAGCGTCGGATGGTGCACTGCAAAACTCTCATATTTCAGGCGTCTGACAACCCAGGCATCAATGACCACGGCAATCAAAATCGGAGACAAGAACGCAAACCAGCCTATTGCCAATATGGCTCGAACACAGGACATCTCCAGCATGGCTCGCATCGAGACAAAGTAGGGCGAAGACCAGAGTCGCGTAAAGAATTCTTTTGTGGGAGCATCCTTTTGTCCGTCCACTTCCGCGGACGGAAGGTAAGAATCTCCTAAAAGAGCATTAAAGGAACCGGTCACTTTGGCGTGGACCCCATCAACCACGGGTCTCATAGACTCAAACAAGGAGCCGACCTTTTGGCTTGTGTCTTTGAGATGGAGTTCTGACAAGTTCTCAAAAGACGAGGCTTCATTTAATCCCGGCCACCAGATGACGGAACTTAAGACAAGGATCATTAAGAGGATTAAGAGTCGGGAGAGCATCTTAGTTTTCCTCGTCGTCGATAATGACAGGGACGCGGCCTTTCATTAGATGACCGCCACCAAGAGAAGCAAAGAACTGGGCGTTCGGGAGCTTGCCGAGATATTCCGACGGAATAATCTCTTCGCGCACGGCCGTGCGTTTGTGTGAAGCACCGCCTTTAAAAGAAGGCATGCCGATATGCGTATCTGCATGGGTTGACAAAGTGGTGTCGACATTATGGATATACGTCTTGCCGAAGGTTTCGGTGACAAAGTCCTGAGTTTCTCGATCTTTACAACGCAGAGCGATTAAGTTGTTGCAGTTGCCGAGAACCATGCGTGCTGCATGGACGGATCCCAAACGATGTGCTAAGTCAGGTACCGTCTGAATCGCAATCGTGGTGTACACGCCGCCCTCGGCGCCTTTATTGAGCAGTTCAATTAAGGGCTGATTGATCACATTCGAGGCTTCGTCGACATAGAGCGAAATACGAACGTCGTTTAAGCCGAGGTTGTATCGCTTACCGGCATAAGCCGTTAAGTCGGATAAGAGCATGGAACCGACGGCAGAAGCAATCATGTTGTCCGACAATGAGTCTAGATTGACGTAGAGGACGCCTTTGCACTTAACGAGAGATTCCATATCCCAGATAGGACGTTTATCGGAAGCATCGGACGGATCAGGAGAGAGGGATTCTTCCAGAGGGCCGCTGGTCAACATCGCAAAGATTGGCATGAGTGTTGCAGTAATTTTGGAATAGTGCTCTTTAGAGTGGTGGAAGATCTTTAAGCACTCGCCGACGACCATCGTGTGCAGATACGCAGGCAGTACGTTCTCGTACCAAGACACCAGAACATTAAGTTCGTGGATTGCGTCGGTGCAGTTTTCTCGTCTTGTAGGCAGGAAGGATTCGGCTTGTTCTCTCCAGTCCGTGTCAGCATGCTGCTTGACCGCTTGGACAATTAAGGCGCGGAGAAGATCTTCGATGCCTTTGTTGATGTTCTGAGACAAGGTCTTCAAAGAAGGCTTTTCTCCGAGTTCAATCATGGCGTCCGCAAAGGTCTTGATACAAGACCAGGCGAACTGCTTGAAGACGTTGTCTTCTCCGGGAACCACCGACATCACGCGAGTGGCAATCTGCGCACCGGTACTGAACACCGCAGTCACATCAAAACGAATCCCATCAGTTTTAGAACGGTTCCCGGGATGGAAACGCAGCGGTTTTCCGCGGCCTGCTTTCTCGCAAGCTCGGCAAAACGCCCTGTACATACGATCTGAACCTTTAGGATCAATGAAGATGACCGCATCGCCTCTCAGAATGGCCTGCGTCATGATGAAGTTCAGCATCACGCCTTTGCCGGCCTGAGTCGTTCCGACAATGAGAAGGCCGCCCTCAAAGTTTTTGAGGGCTCGGCGCAGGGTCTTTTCGGAAGCATCCAGTCCGTGAAGATACGGCATGCCGATTTCTTCGGGGAGCTGAGTCTTCTCGTGACGATTAAAGAGACGATGCATAAAAGACGGGAGCAATAAGGTTGAGATATTGAGGCGAGATAAGTCATGGAGCTTTTGCGTGTGTTCCGGCAGCCACGAAAATCCGTATCCGATACAGACGGATTTATCATCAAAGTCCTCTAACGCTCTGGAAAACTTCATGAGCTCCATCCGTCTGCCGGAGAGCAGACTTCTGGCTCTCAGAATATGCAGACCGTTAGACAAGCGGTAGGCACTCATCCCAAGCGTTAAAGACAACAAAGCAACACTGAGATTTAAAGGAAGGATGTTTTGAAAACCCAGAAATGCCAGATAGACGGACGATGCAAACCACGGAAACACCGCAGCCAACTCATGGGATCGTCTGTACGGATGGCTTCTGCGCCTCCGGATAGCAGTATCTTCTCGGATGGTGAACATTAGGAAAAGGATTAAAAGTATGGTTAAAGACTTCGAGCGGGATGTATTTGTCTCGCTTGGAGCGGTAATAGACTTCGTGGTTGAGATCAAGACAAGGTTTAAGCGGACGGACTTTAGAAAACTTTTCTCCGCGGCTTAAGGCTTTGTTTCGATATCGTCTCAGGCACTGGTTAAAGTATTCGGCCTTTAAGGGAAGGAGCTTTCTAGCCTTTTCACGCCACTCGTACCATTTCTGGTAAGTAATGATTTCGTGGGCTGTGTAGGTCTGGCTCATTTTCTTCAGTACTTCGCGCTCTCTCGAGCGTTTGTCTGATTTACTGAGCTTTAAGACGATCTTTCTGGTGTACTTGTAAGGCTCTCGAGTCTGCATACGTTTAAGACGATCCCTTTTGGCGTTAGTCGCCATAAGCTCCATGTATTCGTCCACGTAGAAATGACGATGGCAGAGCTGGATCTTTCTGTTTTCTTTCTGCGCGGCGGTCACTGATCGTGAAGATTTAATCCTCTTTGACTTGTACTCCTTGGCCATTTCTTCCCAAGTAGGCTTTTCTTTTGGTTTAACTGTGTATTCGTATTCCGGTCTGAGATAACGGTTAGGGAGATACCAGATTTTCCTGCCGTAGGGATCTTTACGATTTTGAGGATGTTTATGGTCGCGAGAGATAACCTTTAATTTATCAATCGTCAGGATGACATCCGGATTGTCCATGAAGAGGGCTCTCATGGCTGCACGGGACAGCATCATTTTGTCCCAGTCCGGCAATTCGTCGAATTTCTTCCTGGTTTCCGTACGGCTCAAGATGACTTTGTCTCGAGAAGGTAAATGAAGTGTGGCCATAGTAAAAAGCTTCAATAGGTATTCGTTAGGTACAAAACTCCCCCGATCGGCCGTAAAAACGGTCGATTTGGAATGTTTTGAGAATTAAGAGGAGGACGGTTAAGCGGTTAAAGCTGCTTGTATTGCCTTAGCCGAAGACTTACCCGAAGAAGGCGCCTTCGCGCGAGTATTAGGCACCGGCTTAACTTCTGCTTTAGCTTGAGTCGCGGCTTTAGATATTTTTGCTGCCGGTTTGACTGAAGCTTTTGGTTGAGCAGCGGGTTTAGCTGTCTTTGCAGTCTTGTTGGCCTTGGCAGTCGTGACAACAGAAACTTCCTTAGACTTAGCGGCTTCGCTGGATGCATGAGAATTAACAGGCTGAAGAGCTTTTGGCTTACGACCACGTTTAGCCTTCGGAGGATTCTGGTCAGAAGGTGCCGCGTTTGATTTCGGCTGAGTGGAGGCTGCTGTATTTGTTTTAGGTTTTGCAGCAGGGACTGGTTTTGCTTCACTTGAGGCCTTTTGCTTTTCAGCTTGTTTGAGCTTCGGAGCGGCGGCTGGATTCTCAGTTGCATTAGCGGTTTGGGTGTCTGCTTTCTTTTTACGGCCGCGTTTAGCTTTGGGCTTTTCTGCGTCGGCCGCAGGGGACGTTTCGGATGTAGAGCAGACGGACGGATTCTTAGAATCAGAGGATTTGTCAGTCTTGCTTTGGGCATTAGATGAGGAGAATGGTCCAGTTTGCTGAGCACAGAATTGGGCCTCAGCATTAGCCGTTGCATTTTCTTTGGAATCAGCCTTGGCTTCTTGGGAAGGTTTGTTGTCCGACAAGTTGTCGGGTTTATCCTTGTTCTTCAAAGAAGCCAGTCTCTTGATTTCTGCATCTATTTCCATGTCGGCAAGTTTGTCCGGATGGATACAGGATTTTTCCACAGACTCATTAAGTCGTTGGACTAACTTCTGCTGAAGCTCGGGATTGGCGACTTCTCTGCTTATCTTCGTAGATTCTTCTGTGGTTGTTTGATCAACTTTCTCGGTAGGAACTGGAGCTGTATTTTCGGAAGCAGCCGTTTTGTTTTCTTCGGACGATTTTTCTGCAACAATTTCAACGGCTGCAGTTTCGCCCTGTGTGTCTTGAACCGTCGGAGTTTGCACTTCGGTGATGGGAGCTTCAGTGGCTGCGCTGACGATTACAGAAGAGTTTTTCTCAGAGGCGCCGGCCTTCCTAGACTCACAATTAATCTGTTTAACTTCAGACTTCTTTTGAGCATTAGAAGGAGAGGATTCTTCAGAATCGATTTTCACCAAACGATAGCCTCGTTTGGCAAGCCAGCTGTGCACAGAAAGGCATTCCCCGACACCTTTGAAGAATCTGCTTGTGTCGTGACAAAGAGCATTAAAGACGAGTTTGCACGAGGCCTTAATGGCGTGTGACGTTTGGATCGTCGGAGCAGAGGGTTCTTCGGACTTTTGGACGACGATTAAGTTGGTGTTAGACATTTCTTTTGCAGGTTCTTCAGTATTGGTAGTTTCGGCAGGCGCTTCTTCAGAAGCTGCTTTGGCAGCAGCTTCCTTGGACTTCGTCCTTTTGTTTTTGGCTTGTTTCTTCTTTACGTTAAATTCGCAGTTAAATTTTTCTTTCGCTTCTTCGAACGCTCGCAAAGCATGCTCTAAGTCGGCTTTACGCTGAGCGAGAATTGCCGGAGGGACTTTTGCTTCTTCGGCTTCTTTAAGTGCGCGTTCTTCTTCTTTCCAACGCTTGCGGGCCTTTTCCATCAATTGAGCAAAGAATTCCCTTCTTTCCTTATCTTCATCTGTTTTTGGTGCTAATACCTCTTCAAAGTAGGGTTTCAAACGTTCCATCATCAGTTTCTTGTCTTGCCATTGCCATTTGGCAACCGGTTTGTAGAGACCGAGCTCTTTCAGTTTCTTATCATTAGCATTGACGGAATGTTTAGCTTGGAGAGATTGGACGGTTCTCCCGAAGTAGCTGTCGTTGGCTACGTAAAGAAGGAAATTATTAAAGCGAAGACCTTGTACGGGCGTAGAGACAACTTCTTTCCCGCATTTCTTATAAATTTCGATGCGGTTGGCAACTTCTTCAAAAGTAGCGCCTTCTTTCAAATCAAAGATTCCGCACTGACAGCACATTCTGAGAACTTCTTTCTCTCGCCATGTCTGGCGAGGAAAGAGTTCTTGAAGCTTGGCCGTTAAGAGAGGAAAGAAATATTCGATTACGGCATAGATTTCTCCGTCCTTGCACGTGATCGCACGTGCAACGATTTGAAGAGGTTCCTTATTGCCAATGGCATCGGACTTTCTCAGCGCAGCTTCCGGAGAGAGTTCGTTTGCGAGCAGGGCGCAAATCGCCCAGCTCAGAATCGAAGGAATATAGTGAGGCGGCTCTTCTCCTTGTCTGGCAAATTCAATCGTCATCTGTTCTCTGAGGATGGATTCTGCTTGAGAAATTAAGATGAGGATGAATTCATCCTTCACGATGCTTCCGACGTCTCCTCGAATAAATTTGGAAAGCAGCGCAAGGTATCCGCGCTTAAAGCTCTTTGCAAAGCGCTTCTGGAGAGATTCCGGAAGATATTTAAGGACGAGACGGTTGATGTTGCCGGCGGCAGCCTCAGGATCCGGATCGACATTGTGGTACAGCGTAAGTTCCTGCCCCTCGTGTTCCTTGAACCAATCTTCATAAGGTACTTCAAACCGAAACTCATCGCCGTTCTCTGCAACTACACAGAACGTCATTGCCGTAATGCGTAAGTTGAGGAAAAAACCGATGGTTAGAACCAAGAGTTTTAATAGCTGAGTCTCAAACTCTTTCTGAGCCAGCGGCATCGTGAAGAACTGGATGCGCTGGCGCAGAAGATTAAGCGCAACGCGGCTTAACTTTAAAGAGAAGTCGATGTAGCTTCCCGGCCAAAAGTACCCCGAACCGGAGCTCAAAGGAAAATTGCCGACGATCCTTACCAAGACATCAAAAAGCTCGGTTTGTATTCCAAGCAGGTGGTCGTCTCCGACCGCCTGTCTCAGCTCATTGATCAATGGCTGAACCTTATGGCGGTCAGATTGGTTAAAAGGCCTCAGGCAATCGGCGACGGGCATGGAAGGTTTAGCCATTGTTATGTTGATAATGAAGGAAGGACTTAAGGAAAGAATTGCAGCACTGGTTTAACTGACGGAGACTTTTACGAGCATCCTTCTGAAAGCCTTTAGGAGTATTAAAAGGAGCAAGATTCTTTGGAAAGCCTTTAGCGGTCCAACTCTGATAATCATAAGGTCCGTGACCAACCAAGGAAGCCGTAGAAAAGTGGACAAGCGGTCCCGGAGCAGCAAAGACTGATGTTCGACCGTCTTTGTGCATCAAAACCGGCCAAAGCTTGGAAGTCTTGATGTTGCGGAAGTCTGTTTGAAGATTAAAGAAGGGCAGATGCTGAAGTGTGTAAAGAACAAACAAAGCGCTTAGCTTATTCTTCAAGCCGAAACGACGTTTAACCACAAAAGACATTAGGCTTACGACATCGACAAAAGCGTAAATAAAGTCCTTATTGGAGATGCCGACAGGAATATCCATTCCGTAACCGCTCGCTCTTCCTTTGCTGATTCCTCGGTTTTTGTTCAAAACCGCGGAAGAAGGATTAGAGAGACTGATTCCGGACTCGGCAGCATACTGCTTGGCGAAGTCATCCAAGGCCCCGTTCATGTAGCTGTCGATCTTCTCTTTATGTTCTCCGGCAGAATTGTAGAGTTCAGGGATGAGTTCAAGGGCGACCATGGGGAACTCTTCCTTGTGAACGTGAGGTGCAAGTTCACAGAGAAACTGATTCAAATGAGGATTAAGAAGGATTGGATCCTTCAAAACAGACAATGTTCTCCAGTTACGGCGAGACTGCATTTCTTCAGCTTCTTCCGGAGAGACATCCTTCTCTTGCAGGATGAATTCAAAACGATTCACATAGCTTAAGAGCGTATGAGAAGAGAGCAGGAAAGAAAGGGCTGTGAAATAACGATGATCTCTTCGGATCTTTAAGTAGAAGAAGATGAAAGCCCAGGCGATAACGGTCTCCATGAACTGCCTGCGTGAAGCGATCTTGGAAGGTTTCATGAAACGGACTTCCAATTCGGTGTAGAGCTTTTGATCGCCCTGAGCGTAAGCATTAAGAAGAAGGATGCAATCCTTAATGGAAGGAAAAACTTTCTTAGATTCCGCCGGCGTTCTTCCCAAAGGAACGACTTTGACGATGGGGTAGGGAAGGTAGGCGGAAATGGTCTCATCAAAATCACTGTCAGAAAAAGCAACGGCAGGAACATTAAAGAGAGGAAAGCGTTTTACGTATTCCAGCGCAGCTGCGTTGATTGTGGGGATATCAGGCTTCAACCCCGTTTCAAGACAGTTCTTGTTAAAAAATTGACATACGAATTTCTTCATATTGCATCTCCCACATAGGGTTAAGAAAATATCGTTACAACGTATTAATGATCACCCTATAAAAGATGCCAGGGGATAGTTATGACTAGATTTAGGTAGAAAGTTTTGTTAAGTAACTGAAAACTGCATTAATTCATGCATTGAGGGAAAATACTCCCTCCGCAACGCTTTAATGCTGTTTTTTGATTGTTTTAAACAAAACTAAAAATAATCATGAAAGGGTTACAACTAATTAGACATGGGCTAATATGTTTTAAGTTACATTACCAATTTGGTAATAAAAGTAATACTACAAGTGAAGAAAGTTGCACTAATAGTGCATATTGGTTCATTAGTGTTTCACTAATTTCCACTTTATTTCTATTAGTTTTACTAACTTTATAGCAGCGGATTACCATCAATACACAAAGGTTGATTAAACCATTTCAAAAGACACTTAACAAAAATTTCTAACCCGGATGGTTAGCAGTTGAAAAAAGATTCGGCCTTTAGCCGGTCCTCGCGGGACCGGCCGACCCGGAACATTAAGAGAGAATGCTCAAAGAGCAAGAACCCTCGGACGTCTGAAACGTTTTCCAAAGTTTGAATTTGAAGCGAAGGCTCGGCCTCACGGCTTCGGTCAATCGACTTACATCGACGGGCAAGACCTCGAACCGAGATGAAATCTCTTTCATCGTCTTTCCTGCAGTTTGGTACTCGTTACCCTGATACAGGAAAGGTTTACCAATTCGCCTAAAACAAATCCAATCCAAAAGAACCGCTTCAGATAGACGCTTGTCGCCAAACCGTGCAGGCGATCATTAAAGGTGAGGGAGGAGATTCAGATGGGCAATACACATCCTCTTAACCACGTTCCCCTTTACTGACTTTCTGCCGCGCCGGGTTTAAGGCCCGGAAGCATCCGTCTTCGGTCTCTCTAAATTTTCCTCTGCGCTTCTTGTCTCCTTACCAGGAAGCAGTCTGCGCAATTTCGACACAAGGTCGATGTTTTCCTCAGCACGGCAAATGCCGCTTCGAAGTGTAGGCTTCCGAGGCACAATCCATTCACCTAAACTGCACGCAAAAGTCTCGGCCGCGAAGTCGAAACTTTCCGACATTTCTCACGTCCAGAGCAGGGACGTTCAATACATGAGTCATGTCGTTATGCAGCTCCTGAAAAGAGGAAGATCTTTTCAAGCACTTCGAAAAATCTTTGAAAAACTCAAAGATGCTTCGGAATTGATCGGATGAGAGCCTGAAATGTTCATCCTATTTTCAGACAATTTTCCGATCCGTCCGCTTAGGTCTTTTAAATTGACCTTTTACAGACGGCCGAGAGGGCAAATTTAAAAGTTTTACCTTCTGAATTTGGCACCGGTCGAAGCCAGTTTAACCCTCGGTCTTGTTTTCTGAGCTTTCGCTCAATTTCCGTTTCTTTCTATTAACCATTAAAAAGAAAGAATCGGAACAAGAAACTAACCACAGTTCATCTATTGAATCTCCGAGGTTTCTTCCGTTCTCTTTGAAGAACTTCAGAAGCGTTCCTTGTTGAGATGTAACTTTACAGAGGTAAGTTTGCGCGGTCTATGTGACCCTTTGGCATAAAAGGAGAGATTTTTTAAGTTTTTTTGACTTTCTGAGAGATTAAACTCAGTGAGGCTCAAGGAGAGTTTAGCGGAGAAAGTTTAATTTTGGTTTACGCTTCAACTTTACCGACGGATACACTTCCTTTACGTATGAGAATTGGAGGCTCATCGGAGATTTTCCTCCCTGAGGCGGCATAACTGACCATCGAGAATCTTGAAAAGTAAAGTACCGGCTCAAGATTTATGCAATTAAAAGCGGCTGAATTAATAGGAAACATACGCAAAGCCGGATCAAACCTCCAAGTACTATATACGCAGCCAACGGGAATGACAGATGAATTAGCCAGTGCCTGATATTTCAGGTTTATCAATAAATTCTTCTCCTAATTAGGAGCGGAACATTCGAAAAAACCTTGGAAGAATCTCGTGACCTGGGAGCGGGTTGGAATTAGAAGAACTAAAAGACAAACTCACAACACCGGCAAGAAAGAAATCGTCGGTATCCGTCGGAGAGTCGGCCAAGTGCTTCAACGTGAGCAAAGAGCTGACCGAAATCTCAGAGGCGCTGAACATTGCGAATCGATCTTGAGAAAAGAAAAGTGGAGAGTTAATACAATGGAAAAGGCAAAAGAAAATGCCGCCTTATCCGGTAAACGCTCTAGCGGAGTTGCGCCCTGTCAGGGGCAGAAGAACAGAGAAGCGGTTAATGGAGATAGCCTGCTCCGAATGACGGCAACAGGCAAAATAGAAGAAACGAACTTGGATCTCCTTAGAGAGTACAGAATGAATGTATTTGCTCAGAAATCCACGAGTAGCTTATTGATCCGGTCAGATCGTATCAGCCATTCTTAAGACGTTTTCTTGTCTGCTTAGAAGCCGAACGCGCGGCAGGACGGACGCACCAGAAATTGAGCAACGAACCACGATATAGGTCTCCTTTTAT
>OWIN01000284.1_pt1 | contig 32172 bp, 9 predicted proteins | sample 1732771 | NCBI WGS metagenome assembly OWIN01 (sample SAMN05065752, study PRJEB22554) | human gut metagenome | biome: ENVO:2100002; feature: ENVO:00000062; material: ENVO:00002003 | host: Homo sapiens | place: USA | reverse complement strand
CTACACTCGACTAGTCGTCGGCAGCGTCAGATGTGTATAAGAGACAGGTATATCATAATGGCATCGATATTTGGTTGGGACTCTACGTACTTCCATATATATTCCCGTGTGTTTGCTGGAATATCCCCGACAAACACAGAGGCGCGCAATTCTGTCATGAATCTTGTAAACATGCCGCGCACGGCAGGTTCATATTTTTCAATTGATAACACTACCATTAAGAATTTTCTCTCCTTACAAATTGATTCTGAATGTGAAGTCGTCTCTCGTGACTAAATCATGGGCGTTCTTGCGCCATGTGGTCAGCTGCATTTTCCATCAAAACTATGCTATTTGTTTTGATGTCGATTTTCATGAACTACTCGCCACTTAGACTTATGCCTTGAAGTGTGGATTTCGGCTCCGAAGAACTTTTGTTTTCCCGTCTACGAGAAGTCTGGATGCAAATTCTGCAGCCAGATATCCGGTTGCCCGCAAATGATCAATCGGCGGTTCTGTGTCCGTTGCATGTTTCTATACAGACCCACGCCTAAGGTGGGTCTTTGGTAAGGTGATGATCCATCCGCAACCAGTAAAACTAGAGTCTGGGCGATTGGAATATAAGTATAGTGAAACCGTTTCTCATGACTGAAGTCACGAGCTCCCAGTATCCGGGTGAACTACCCGCCACTTAGGCTTATGCCTTGAAGTGTGGGCTTCGGCTCCGAAGAACCTCTGTTTTTCTCGCCTACGAGGAGTCAAGTTTACTTTCCCGAATCTTCCGCTGTATAACCGATGGACTGATTGAAGTCGTCCATGAACTCATAAAACATCTGCTTCGTTTTGTCGTGTGCAGCAGGTGCCTCAACAGAATCGACGCCTTTCTGCATGGACTCCATTTTATTAATGTCTGCCAGCACTTCAGCGTCGTCCTTATAGATGTCGCGCAGATACTCGAAGTATCTGTGCCGTCCGTTTTCCTCTCCCTTGAAGCTGCGCAGGACAAATACCTGCTGGCGATTCAACTGTTTTCTCATCTTCTTTGTCATTTTTTTCTTCTCCTTTCTATGCTACCTACCGCAGGTTAATCTGCAGTCTGTATTTCGGGTTTTTCATTTTTTTGAGTGCCTTCGCTTCGATCTGGCGGACGCGCTCACGGGTGACGTGCATGATCAATCCGACTTCTTCCAGGGTCAGCGGTTTGGAACCGTCCAGACCAAATCGGTAATTCACTACCTCCCGTTCCCGATCGGTCAGGCAGGAATCCATGCAATCCATGATTGTTTCATGGATATTGGTACGGATTGCTGCTTCTTCTGGAGAAATCCCAACAGAATCTGGAACAAAATCTCCAAGAGTGCTGTCCGAATCCCCATCATCATTACCGATCGGAGTATCAAGCGAAACTGTATCCTGCCGATACGCCATAAGCTCCAATACCTTTTCCCTGGTAAATCCAGTATACTCACAGATAAACTGCATCTCTTCCTCTGCACCGAGCATCTGCTGTTTTGCCTGCGCTTCCGCTTTTCTTAATCGGCCAAGGCTTTCATGCAAATGTACCGGGATGCGGATTGTCCGGCTCTGATCGGCAATCGCTCTTGTGATCTTCTGACGGATCCACCAGGTTGCATAGGTTGTAAACCGATAACCCTTCGTATAATCAAATCGTTCTGCTGCCATCATCAGACCCATGGCTCCTTCCTGGGCAATATCATCCTGAGTCAGGCCGGTACTGGTAAAATGATGTGCAATCTTTAATACGTAACGCATGTTATGTTCAATTAATTTGGTCTTGCCGAGTTTCCGTTCCTCTTCATTTTTTCCATCTTTTGCAAGCTTCGCCCAGTACAGTTCCTCTTCTACCGAAAGAATCGGAATACTGCGGATCATACGTGTATAATAATCATTGATTTCAATTTTGCCGTCATCCATGAGTTCTCTATCCGGCTCGCGTTCCAGTTCCTTATCCAGTTCCGCTTCGGTGTCCGGATCAAATTCTGTATCTGTTTGTAATTCCTGAAAAGCCTGTTCTTCCCGGTCTTTGTTTTCTGCCTGGAAAACGGCGTTTGCACATTCCTGCCAAATGCTTTTATTCTTCAACATCTATCTCATTCCTTTTTCTGCTCGTCTTATTGCTGCACCAATTATGGAATTTTTTCCCCGTCTTTCGGTATGAATAGGTCATCGATGCACGACATTTTTCGGCTAACCGCAATACGCGCTTGAAAATCGGCCACATGGAATGAAAAAACGGCCGCAGATATTTCTGCGACCGTTGTATGAAAACATCGTCATTTTTTTGTCAACTACTTTTGTCAGACGCTGTTTCTTTGTCTGTAATGTGGGCAACTCTTACAGATATCCTTGTTGTGTTTCTTATACAGACACTTCATTTCTCCGTTGTAAATGCAGCGGTTCCGTACTTTCCTTGTGATCAGGAAAGCAATAAATGCTGCTGCCAGGATCACCGGAATGGATGTAATGACCGGATGTTCCTCAAACGCTGCAGCTGCTGCCTGGTACGCTGCCGTAATGAAACCGACAACCGCATCTTTGACCCGTTCAAACAGACTTTTTGACTGGGCCGTGCCATCCCCCTTTTCATAGGAAACCGTCACGGACATCGTATAGATAGTCTGTTCCTCGTCCGGTATTTTTTCTTCATATAAGCAGCTCCATGTTTTTCCGGAAATGGATGGGAGTGTTACGGTGCCACTATAGACTGCATCAATGTCCCTGACCAGTTTGCTTCCATACGCAGTTGCGGTACGGATATCGCTTTCTCCTTCGACCGGTTGCAGGTCGATGGAGCTGATCCGGTATGCAGACGAGTCCAGATGCAGGATGGCAAGAAGATCATCCGTGTACTCCATCAAATCAGAATCTTTCGGAATCTCTTTCCCGTTTAATACCAGGACATCTGCATCGTAACCGTGGATTGTGATGTCGAACTGGAATGTGTCATCCCAATATTCCTTAGTGACTGTCTGGCTTACAAGATTCAGTGGAGCTTTTACAGTCTGGCCCGTGTCCGTGTCCTGAAATTCGATTTCTTTTTTGTCCTGAATCTGTACACCTGCCTCCACGCCTTTATAGGATACCGTGGATTCTTTATATTCCGACCGTTCTTTCGTGGTCTGTGCATTCAGTGTTTTGGACTGCAGCACATATGTAAGGCCATCCTCGCCGGTCACTTCCTGTTCCGGCGCATGCTCGGCTTCATTCCCGGTAAACACTTCACTCTCATAGGACATGGTCCTTGGCTGCGTCGCTTCCTTGGAAACAACCAGCGGTGCCTTCCATTCCAGTACATGATAGGTTTCTCCATTGATTTCCACGGTTTCCGGGAGGTGTGCCGCGGCATCCTCGTCCGGGTCATAGGTCTGGTAGGTCACTTTTGTACTAAACTGATCCGCACCAGCCTCCACGTTGTCCGTTTTCACTGCCGCAACACCATTATTTTCAAGTCTTTCCAAGACGGCGTTTTCCGTGGGCTTATTTCCTGATTCCTTTGTTGTTTCTCTGGTACTGTCCGCTTCCATGACCGGAGCGGTTTCCCCCACAACTGCCCTTTCGGTACCGGTCATAGGGAGTGTTTCTGCCGTGCCTGCCCAGGCGGTCCCGACCTGGCACCCTGCAATGAGGGTGCCGGCCAGGATGACCGCGCAGGTTCTATTTTTCATCACTCTGCGCATGCTTTTCTCCTTTCTTTCTTCTGGACATTGTAAATCCAATCAGGCCAAGTGCCAGCATTGCGGACAAAGTCATGAACGGGAAATAATCACCGGTCTTATCTTTTCCCGCAAACGGGTGCCAGTTGCCGTCACGGTCGAACCAGCCGTTTCCATAACCGTTGGCATCATTGTTGTAGGTTGCATCAATGAAGCCTTTCTTGCCTGGCTCCGGAAGTTTCGGTTTGTCCTTTTTGGTGTTATAGAAGGTGGTTTCACCTTCCATGCCGCTTGCCTTCACGGTAAATGTGATGTATCCATCAGAAATTTCGTATTCATCCGGTACTTTGGTTTCTCTTACTGCATATGCGCCGTACTGTCCCGGTTTGAAGCTGATCAAGCCATATTCATCGGTTGTTCCTTTGTATACAACCTTGCCGGATTCATCCGTGATCTCGAACCGTACGCCCTTGATGCCTTCTCCTGTCTCCGCATCCGCTTTCTTGATCGTTACGGTACGCGGTGTTTCGTAGTTTGCCACGTTTTCCATGCGGTTTGTTGAAGAAGTGATTTCCAGTTCGTAAACGGTTTCATTTGCCTCGTATCCATCCGGAGCTTTGGTTTCCTTGTAAGTGTATTTTCCGGTCTTCCCGAACGATACAGCAGCGTATCCGCTCTGTCCGGTCTTCACTGTCTTGTAAACCTTTCCGTCCGCATCGTAAATGGTAAATTCCGCGCCCTCCAGGGCTTTTAAGGTCATTCCGTCATATTTATGGAAGGTAACGGTCGGCGTGGATGATTTTCCGCCGCCACCGCCGCCATGGCTGCCGCCGCCACCCGGTTTCTTATGGTCCACCATGGTTACGGTAAGGATATTGCCAGGCTTTGTGACCGGCATGGTAAATTCCATATCCGAAGAGATCTGGTATCCGCTCGGCGCCTCAATCTCATGGAAGAGGTAGGTGACGCCGGCTTCCAGTCTTTCCGTAAACTGCAGGGAACCATCCAGACTGAATTCCGGCACGGCAATTTCCCCGTTATCCTTGCGGATGATTGAGAATTTACCACCGCTTAATTCCTTGCCGTTTTCATCCGTCTTTACTACTTTGATTTCTGTCGGTTCATCGACCATGCGGATTACCTGTGTTTCCGGCGAATTGGTAACAGTAAAGGTTACAGGGTCTGCCTTATAGTAGCCGGTCGGCGCGGTATCCTCTTCCAGCGTATATGTCTTACCAACATCCAGGACGCCTTCTACGTCATGCGGGTTCCCATCGGTCTCCCATGCATCAATTACGTCACCGTTTTCTGCGCGGAGTACCAGCTTTGCACCCCTGACAGCGGTTCCATTGCGGTCTACCTTCAGGAAACGCATCTTGGTCGGCGCGTCTTTCATATGGATCGCATTGTCCGTAACCGGAATGTCTTTCTGCACGCCTTCGGCAAGTACGGTTCCATCCGGAAGTACGGCATTGCCGTTTTCGTCAATGGTCACGGTTGTCTCGCCGTTTTTCAGGGTGCCGTCCGGTTTTACGGTAATGGATGTGGTATAGCCGTTTTCATCATACAGTAAGGTATTGCCGTTCTTATCCACGTAGTGGGCATCCGATACGGTGCCGTCCTTTCCAATGGTAAACTCAATGTCCTCAGAGTAATTGTAACCTTGCGGTGCATTTTCCTCGTGGAAACGGTAGGTTTCCCCGGCAATCAGTTTTTCCTGTAATACATGCGGCACATCGGTGCTTCTCCATGCATCTACTGTAGTTAATTCGCCGTTTTTGCCCACTTTCTTTAATTCACAGTAAGCACCAGGAACTTCCTGTCCGGCAAAATTCTCTTTTGTCAGCGTCACTTTGGTTCCTTCATCGCTCATCGGAACTTCCATGCTCTCGCCGTAGTGGCTGACGGTAAATTTCACATCTTCCGCAGCGGTATAACCATCCGGCGGGGTTACCTCATGCAGCCAGTAAGTATGGTCTGCTTTCAGTACCACATCCCACTCCTTCCAGATGCCTTCCATCTCAAAGGTGTCGATCAGCACTTCGCTCTTATCCTCTGACAGGATCTGGAACTTGCCACCCGTCAGGATATGGTCCGGATCGCCGACACTGTGCTTTAACAGCCAGATGATCGGGTAATCCGGCGTCTCATGTTCCGGCTTATCGCCCTGCACCGGGGTATGTGCATCATCTTCCTTATCCCCGATTCCCGGATACTCCTTGGAATCTCCTGTGGTGCCGTCCGGTTTTTCAGCCTTTACACCGTAGGTACGCGCGGTATTCAAGTAACCAAGTCCATCATCCTTTGCTGCGTTGGACAAACGTTCCGCTGCATCTTTGGTAATAACTGCCTGGAAGACAACAACCGCTTCTGCATCCGGTTCGATTCGGATCTTCGCAACCTGGTATCCGACTCCTTCGCCGTATTCCGACAGGTCTTCGCCGCGGATTTCGGAAATCTTCAAATCCTTGAAGTATTTGCTGATCTCCGGTGCATAGGCATCGGTTACATACATGGTTAACGGCATGGTGCCGGTGTTTTTGATGCGGGTCTCATAGCTTACGGTCGTGCCAGGCTTAAATCCGAATTTTCCAGTATCGCCCTTGGCAGGTGCATCCTCTGCTCTTCTCTTATCCATACTGTAGGACGGGTATTCCTTATCCGGTTTCTGCACCGGAGTATTTGCGTCGTCTTTCTTGTCTCCAAGTTCATCCGGGTAATCTTTTTTCGTTACGGTTACTTCGGTCTTTTCATCCCCCTTGCCGTCACCGTCCTTGTCCTCGCCACTGTATTCATAATACTTACCGATGACATTGGTGGTGGTTGCAGTATTTAAGTAGCCCAGTCCGTCATCCGGTGCGGAATTGGACAGGTTCTCTTTATCCGTCAGGACGGTAGCTTTATAGGTGACCACTGCGTAAGAGCCGGCTTTCAGTGTGATATTGGCTTTGGAGCCGTTCACGCTGTTTAAGGTGCCCATGGAGCTGTTTAAGCGTCCGCTGGCCAGACCGTAGAAACGGACTGCGTCAACTTCCGGAGTCGTGAAACGATCCAGCTCTTCGAAGGCATCGTTCACATCCATGGTCAGAGTCATGGAACCAGTATTCTTAATAGTGACGTCGTATGTTACGATATCGCCCTTAAAGAAACCGAACTTGTCCGTTCCGGTTTTCTCCGGAGCTTCCGTTACACGCTCTTTTTCCATCTCGTATTTCGGTTCCTTGCCTTCCGGTACGTGATCCGGCGGGTTCTCATCCGGCGGATTGACCACAACAATCGGTCGGTTTTTCATGGTAACGGTCTGACGGTCTCCGTTTTCATTGACGGTGAATTTCACGTCATAGCTGTAGTAGTACCCGTCAATGGTCTCTACCTCATGGAGCGTATATTCTTCGCCTGCGATCAGTTCTCCGCTTACGATGAACTCGCCGCCTGCGTCCGTTGTCCACTCCTTAACGACCTGGTTGTTTCTGTCAATGATCTGCAGCAGGACTCCGGCCAGAGGTTTCTTTGTGACAGCGTCCACCTTGCGGATATCAACATCGGTCGGTTTATCCGTCATGGCCGCTTCCACCTGCTCTCCGTAATGGCTGACGGTGAATTTTACGTCCTCGGCTTTTGAGTAGCCTGCCGGAGGAGTCACTTCATGCAGCCAGTAAGTATGGTCTGCTTTCAGTACCACATCCCATTCCTGCCAGGTGCCGTCCATAGTAAAGTTGTCGATTAGGACTTCTGATTTATCCTCGGAAAGTACCTGGAAAGTTCCGCCCGGAAGGATGTGTTCCGGATCATCAACGCTGTCTTTTAACAGCCAGATGATCGGGTATACTTTCTTATCCGGTTCCGGTGTATCCGGTTTTTCGTCCGGTTTATCCGGCGTGCCAGGTTTATCCGGGGTCTCCGGTGTCTGTACCGGGGTGTGTGCGTCATCTTCCTTATCCGGAATCTGCGGATATTCATCTTTGCCACCTTCCGTTCCGTCCGGTTTTTCGGCAATAACATTATAGGTTCTGGCAGTATTCAGATACCCTCTTCCGTCATCCGCTTCTGTCCAGGAAAGGCGCTCCGGTGCTGTATCTGATACAGTTGCCTGATAGGTAATAACCGCTTCCTTACCCGGTTCAATACGGATTCGTGCAGTCCGCGTTCCAATGCCGTGTCCTGCAGCGGAAATATTCTCTCCTTCAATGGCAGTGATTACCGGAGTTGTAAAGTATTTGCTTACGGACGGCGCATAGGCATCCGTTACGAACATCTTTAACGGGAGATCACCGGTGTTTACGATCCGTACCTGGTAGGTAACGGTGTCTCCGCGGTGGAAGCCGAATTTATCGGTCTCTGCCTTTGGTGCTGCAGGGCTGATTCTGGTCTTGTCCATCTGGTAGGATGGATTTTCCGGTGTATCCGGTTTTTGTACCGGAGTGTTCGCATCGTCTTTTTTATCTTCCAGTTCTTTCGGGAAATCTTCTTTGGTTACGGTTACCTCGGTCTTTTCATCTCCCTTGCCATCGCCGTCATGGTCTTCCCCACTGTATTCGTAGTATTTACCGATGACGTTGGTGGTGGTTGCAGTATTTAAGTAGCCCAGTCCATCATCCGGTGCGGAATTGGACAGGTTCTCTTCATCCGTCAGCACATATGCTTCGTAGGTTACCACAGCATAGCCGCCGGTGCGGATCGTGATGTTAGCCACGGAACCGTTCATGCTGTTGATGCTGCCGCACTCCATATTCTGGCGCACGCTGCCGTTTAAGTAGAATTTCACGGCTTTCACCTGCGGGGTACTGAACAGCTCCGGCTTCTCAAATGTATCATTCACATCCATGGTCAGGTCCATGGAACCGGTATTTACAATGGTTACGTCATATTCCACACGATCTCCCTTAAAGAAACCAAATTTCTTTGTTCCTTCTTTTGCCGGGGCCGGTGTGGTGCGCTCCTTTTCCATGGTGTAATCCGGGTTCGGAGTTTCCGGTGTCGGCGGCTCTACCTTTGGATATTCATCCGGCGGTGTTACCACCTTGATCTCGCGGTTGCGCATCTGTACTGTCTGCGGTTTTCCGTCACGGTTGACGGTAAAGGTTACGTCATAGCTGTAATAATAGCCATCCACGGTTTCTTTCTCATGCAGGGTATAGGATTCTCCTGCAATCAGAGTTGCTTTTAAATCAAATGCGCCTGTTTCATCGGTTGTCCATTCGGAAACAACCGTACCATTCTTATCAATGACCTGAAGTACGGCACCTGCCAGACTCTTCCCGGTTGTGGAATCCACCTTGTCAAAGTGGATATCGGTCGATGCATCTTTCATGATGATCACGTTATCCTTGATCTGCATGTCGGATTTTACTCCGCCCGCAAGCACGGTTCCGTTTTCATCCACTGCATCACCGTTTTCGTTCACGGTAACCGGTTTACCGTCTTTTTCAAATGTGCCGTCTTCCTTCACGATGATATCGGTCTGGTATCCTTCTTTATCATACAGGAGTTTATTGCCATCTTTGTCCACGTAGTGGGCGCTTTCAATGTGTCCGTTGCGGTCAATCGTAAACTCGATGTCTTGGGAGAATCCGTATCCATCCGGGGCTTTTTCCTCATGGTAACGGTACGTTGCTCCTGCAGACAGCTTCTCTCCGATCTCGTGGTCTTTTCCTTCTTCGGAAACCCAGCGGTCGATCTGGGCGGTGGTTCCGTCCTTATTGACACGGGAAATCACGCAGAGAGCTCCCGGCAGTTCTTTTCCGGCAAAATCTTCCTTGCGTAAGGTAGTGTCAAACGGAGCATCTTTCATTTTCAGAATATTATCAGCAACTTCGATTTCTTTTTTGGCACCTTTTACAAGGATTTCCCCGTTATTTCCAACAATGTCGTCTCCCTGGCGGGTTACCTGTGCTTCCCCGTTCCAGTAAGTTTCCATGCCACTCTCATCGGTTCTTACGACGATATCGGAAGGATTACCGTCCTCATCATAAACCACGGTCTCGCCGCTTTCATTGATATAATGAGCATTTTTGACGTTACCGTCGCGGTCCAGGGTAAACGCAATGTCAAGGCAGTAGGTGTATCCATCCGGAGCGCCTTCCTCATGGAACATATAGGTTTTTTCCGGTGTCAGTTTTCCCTCAATGACATGCGGTGTTGTACCGGATACCCAGGCGTCAATCACCTCACTGTTTCCATTTTCTTTTAATTCCTTCAGTTCGCAGGACGCACCCGGGATTTCTGCACCGGCAAAGTCTTCCTTGGAGAAGGAAACAACGGTCGGCTTATCCTGCATGACAACCTTATCAATGGTTCCGTCCTCGGAAACTGTAAAAGTCACATCCTCAGAATATCCGTAGCCGTCCGGAGCCTTTTCCTCATGGAAACGGTAGGTCTTGCCGGCTTCCAGAACACCAGTGAATTTCTTCGGTTCTTTTGTAGATACCCATTCCATTGGGTTTCCGAGTTCATCGGTCAGGACATTTCCGTCCTCATCCGTGATGCGACAGGTTGCCCCTTCCAGCTCTTCACAGTCCGTCCAGTCTGTTTTAGTGAACCATACCTCTGTTTTCTTATTCAGCATGGTCACGTTCTTGACCTGGCATTTTTCGCCGAAGCTGAACTCGTACTGGTTCAGGACCATTGGCTCAGCCTTTGCAAACAGCAGGTTCTCCTTTAACGTGTAGTCTGCGTTTTTCTGGAATACCGTACGTTTGCTGGTCTCATTTCTTGTATTGGTAAACAGTACATTGGTTACGGCATTTTTTGAAGTTTTTCCTTCCGTATTGCTGCTTGCAACCGTAAATGGATCGTTCTCTGCCACAATGCGTGTTACAGCGTACTTCGTATTGTACGGCAGGTCATTGATCAAAAGGAAATCATTGCCGCTTAAGGTTACGGTAAAGTCCGTCTCTTTTCCTGCTGCACGGAATACGCCATCAGAGTAACGCGTGCGATAATCATATAATCCATCCAGTGCTTCTCCATTCTCTCCGGTCAGAGTCACATGATATGTAAACTCTGCATTCTCATTTTCCAGATGGGTGCCGGAAACAACGTTTGTCAGCACCAGTTTTGAGGTATTCTCAAACAGGCCGCTACCCTTATTGACAGCAACTACATTCAAATAAGAATAGCTTCTTTCTCCGATGAAAACCTTCTGGTTGATATAGCCGGATGCATTGTCATCGATTTCGGCAACGATGGTATAGCTGCCATCCTCTTTTTCCGTTGTTGCCTTATAGTAGCCGGATCCATCTTTTTTCAGGTCATCCGTGCTTAAATAAGTCAGTCCGTCTGCTGGAACCAGAATCACATCCTGGCCTGCGCCGTGATAGGTAATGCGGTAACGGATCTGTTTTCCCGGCTGCGCCGCCGCGTGGTTCACGCCATTCGTGCTGGTCAGACTGCGTGCAACAGTCAACTCATTCGGGTCAGCCTCCAGCGGATTGGCAACGGTATAAGTGCCATTCCCGTCCGGGGTGTAGGTTACAACCGGTTTCCCGTCTGCGTCCATGACTTCCACGTTCAGCCCGGTTACTGCATCGTTCAGATCAATCTGCATCCAGTCATGATACAGTTTGGCATTGAATGTTGTGGTACTTAACCGGTCTGTTGCTCCATTGGTGTATTTTACATACTCGGATGCGCGGTAACGGTTTCCGTCCATTACATTATCGGAAGAAAGGTTTAAAACGCCGGTCTTTAATGTACCGAGGTTTTTCTCCGTGCCGTCCGTCAAATCCTCAAGCACGACATAAGTTCCAAGTACAGAATGGGTCGTAAAGGTCACGCTTTCCACGGCACCTGTATTGTCGGCAGTAAAGTCGATCATGTTCTGCTCTTTCGGATCATACCAGGTCTTGCTGATTCCGGTTCCATCCGCAGAGATCTGGAAGAACATATCATCGGCTTTCGTGTAGCCGGCCGGAGCCTCTTCCTCACGCAGGACATAAGTTCCGCCAGCGGTCAGCCCGGTGACTGCATGGGTCTTTTCGTTTTCCTTTACATTCCAGGTCCAGTCCTCTTTCATGGATTTTCCATTGCTCTTCCAGGTTCCGTTTTCCTGTACTGCTTCATAAATGACCAGTTTTGCCCCAGGAACCGCGGTACCGTCTTTAAAATCAGCTTTTGAAACTGTCAGCTGGGACTCTTCATCTGTTACGGTCAGGACACCGTCTTTGATTGCGGCATTTTTCGTGTTTACCATAATGGCCGCAGAACCGCCGTCCGCTTTCTTGGTATCCATGGTAAATTCATGGATGGTCGGGTCCAGCGTGTACCCGGCCGGAGCGCTAACCTCTGTGATCGTAAAGATATATGGGTCGAGTTTTCCATCTGCTGCAAAGCGTGCGGTATCGGTAATGTTTAACGCTGCGTTGCCGTCTGCGTCTGTGGTCATTGTACCCACTTCGATGCCACCAAGGGTTTTATTCTTCACAGAAAAAGTCGCGCCGGCCAGCGGGCTTCCTTCTTTGTTTTTCTTTACAACCTTTACGGCAACCGGGAGCGGTTTATCCACAACGCGGATTCCGGTCAGAGCATCCGCTGTGCTTAAATCCGTCACATGGATTTCCTGTACCGGCGCTGTTTCATAATATGCCGGAGCGGAAACCTCCACGAGATAATAATAGCCGTTCTTTAAGTCCGTTACCGTGTGCGGGCGGTAGTCGCCGATCTGGTCCTTCCGGATCAGTTCCGCTTTATATTCCGCTTCCGTATAAACGCCATCCTTGCCGGTTTCAAAACTTTCCGCCAGGACTGCACTGCCGGGGACTTTACCGTCTGCAAAAGCGGTTTCATAATCCGCAATCTCGGTTTCGCTGTAATAAAGGTTCATGGAAGCTCCCGGGATGACTGCGGCATGCTGCGCATCTTCCTCGCTGAGCGCGGAACCATTCTGGGTCCCGGTGTAGTATGTCTGATCTTTCTGCCCGATTTTTGCAACGGACAGCTGTTTCTCTTTATTCTCTAAGGTATATCTCTGAACGGCATCCATGTTTTCAACCGTTACCTGCTTATCGGCGGCGGTCACATAGCCGGATGGAGTTTCGGTCTCGCGGAGGATATAGTTGCCTTCCGGGATGTAATCAAAGCGGTGCATACCGTCAACCGTATCATAGGTCACCATATTGGCATATTTTCCTGTATATCCGTCGGTGTAGTTAAAACCGAAGGAAACGCCGTATGCCTGGCTGCCGGATTCATTTCCGTCATTAAGCGGATAGATACTGATGTGCATTCTGGTGCCGTTGCTGACATTCCATACCTGGTCGGACAGGGTTCTGGAGGCAGCTTCGTCCTTTTCCGCTGACATGGTTTCCTGATAGGTAAAGCTTCCTTCTTCCTGGTTTCTCTTTGCATATGCCTCACGGAATGCCTCCGGCGCATCGTCCGGCGCATTCCCTGACAGGCAGGTGATTCTTGTGCCGTCGGAAATGATCCAGATCTCCTTTTCAGCAGTGGAAGTGCCGGAGCGCACTGCTTCCCTGGTTACTTCCCAGGAAAACTGCGTCATGTCCGTATTTCCATTCTGAACCTGTTCCGTAAAACTTTCCACAAAACTTGTCTTTGCGGATTTGCCGGTGAAGAAATTCGCAATGCGTGTCCACACAGATGTGGATGTTTTCTTTTCCGTGTTGTTGGTATAATCGGAAAGATCATCCGTTTTCCATTCCGCCACGGTATTGCCGTCCTGGTCGATCAGGGACAGGCCTGCTCGGTTGGTATTCGGCATATGACGGTTCTGCATGCCGTCATAATAGAATTTTTCGATTTCCAGTCTGGTATGCTCATCGGTCATGCCGAAGATCTGCACGCCGCTTTCCCCGGTAATGGTCAGATTCTGCGGTTCCATGGTTACGTAGCCATCTGGGGTTTTAACCTCGGTTACGGTGTAGTTTCCGGCCGGGATGCCCTCTAAGAACAGCGGGGATGAGGTATCAAATTCCAGATACCAGGAACCGTTTTCTTCTTTTTTCGTAATCTCTTTATTGCCGGTTACCTTGACCCAGTCGCTGAAACTTTTCTTTGTTTTGGTATCCGCAGCTTTTAATGCAAGAACCGCACCGTTCACATGCTTAAAATACCACTGCCCCTTTGTTTCCTTTACAGTTACGGCCGCTCCAGCGTCATTCTTTTCCTGTTCGCCGTTTACATACAGATCTTTCTCGTATCCGTTTGGAGCATCCACTTTGATAAACTCCGCTTTGACAGTGGTATCGGTCATTTCTGACGTCTGTACATCCGTGCTTTCATTGACTGTCACGCCGACCGGCAACCCTTTTGCATAGCCGTCCGGAGCTTTACGCTCTTCCATGATGTAGGTGCCCTGGTTGACACGCTTTAACATGTCAGCCTGTCCGCCGGATTTGGTATCGGAATATACATCATTTCCGGTTTTCCCGTCAGCACTGATGGTGTTCTTTCCATCCGCAGTGTTTTCCACGGTATCCACTTTCTGGGTGTCAAACGGGTCATTCGGAGTATTTTCTCCGGTTGTCCATACGTTTTCCATCAGATAGGCGTCGCCGAGTCTGCGGTAAAGCAGATTATCCGTGGAATGGATGTCACCGGAACCACTCTTAAACTCACCGCCGTTTGCGTCAAAGGTCACGGTAACGGTCTCTGTTTTCCCGGTTGCTGCACGGTCGGAATACCACTGGGTATTCTCGGTTTCATCCATGCCACTTCCGTCCGCATTCTGCCAGCGCGCTACTGCTGTTTTTTTCGCGGTCAGGCGGTTCGGTTCAATCAGCCATCCGGCAAACACATGGTTTTCCCTTACCGGGACAGGAACGGTACTCTTTCCGTTTACGATATAGTTTCCGTCCATGTCGATAATGACTTTCACATCCTGCTTGTCCGAATACTGGTAATGGGTACTCTGGTCAAACGGGTTGTCATCGTCCCCGTTGTACAGTTTTTCATGGTCGTTGATCTTATAGGCATTCTCATTTTCGGTATCCAGGGAATCCTTATAGGTGTACCCGATATACTCGTCGCCATCATAATCATAGCGGTCTTCGCCCTTGACGTAGGTTTTATCGGATTTCCGGTAGTAGACCGGATGCCCGTAAATATCCAGAACCGGGTTCATGCTCTTCTCAAAAGAAGCGCCATTCAATGTTCCGGTGGTATATTCCTGCGCGGTATCCGCATTTATGGTAGCGATTCTGGTGGTCAGGATCTTCTGGAAGGTGCGGGAACCGGACTGATTGCCCTGGCTCGCACCGGAACCGTCATAAAAGACATTGACCGGCCAGACGAATAACTTGGTATTTTCCGTGCTGTCCGTATCGTTGACATCATGGATATTGTCGTGGCCTGCCTGCGGTTCGATCTTTTCCTCAATATACGCAATACCGGTCTGCGGATCTACCATGGCGTCACGGTTGCCGTCCTCGTCCAGGTGGTACATGACGGTGTCTTTTCCGACTCGGATGGTCTTATTCGGCAGGCTGTATCTGATCTCGTTAAAATCGCCGCCGACAAATTCATAGACCGGGCGTGCACTTCCAGCTTCATACGCATAAATGGAAAAATCACGCTCGTCCTTCTGATCAATGTTTACCACGTTTCCGTCTTTGTCAAAACCATACAGCGCATTCGCTTTATTGTATCGTTCCGTGCCGTATACTTCGTCCACTTTGGAAGTATTAGTCAGTCCAATGGATGTGTATTCATCATTGGAAGTCACATGAAGGTTATCCAGGCTGTAAAACAGGATCGGGGTGTCCTCGCGTTCGATGGTTTTTGCGATCCATACGCCGTCGCCGGAGTCATTGATCTCGTCCTGGTAGTTGTAGTTATCGTCCACTACTTTACCAGTACTGTCGATCTCGATCTTGCTTCCATCCTCTTTCTGAAGGACGTACATAGTCTGGTTTCCGGCATGTCCCTTATTCACGTAAACACTGGTGACGTTATTGGAACCGGAGTCGCGGACAACAGTTACGCCGGTGAAACGATCATCTTCCCCATAGTATTCCCCGTCCCTGGTTACTTCCGGATTACGGAAGATCTCCACGGCATCATACAGTGCCATTTCGGCACCGGCAACGTAGCGGTTGGCATCGTCTGCGGTTTCCAATGTCCGTGTTACATAGGCATAGCCTTCGAACACGCCTTGGGCATTATACATGATCTGCATGGTCTCATTGAGCCCCTGTGCCTTCCGGTTCATGAGATATTCCAGGGTACCCTTGAGCCATCCGTAACCCAGATAGGCATTGTTTGAAGAATAAGCCAGCTCGATGTGGTCTGCGCCGTAATCCCGCAGCAGATCTGCGGCCGCACCTTCCACACGACCGGAAATTTTATAGGTGACTGTGTTTTTCTGTGGTGCGTCCGTCTTATCCGGAGCGATGCCTTCATGGCCGCCCACTTCTGTTTTTACCTTAGATACCTGCAGGCGCGCAGGGGTATCATTGATGTATGTTCCCTCCGTGTTGATGGTATCCTGTGGTTTGTTTCCGTTCGGCGTTGTTCCGTCCGGATTGACGGGCCTTTGCGCATCCACGGCATAGGCAGTCATGCTTGGCGCGATGTTACCAAATATCAGAGCTGTGGATAACAAAAGCCCTGTCACTCGTCTGATCCCTGTTTTGAACAACATGATCGTTCCTCCTTTAATTTTGATGTCCTAATTATGGATGGAAATTCCAGGATTTTGGTATGGAAAACCGCCCGACATGTTTCCACGCCGGACGGTTTTTCTTTAATGCTTATAATTGATGTCTGTCAGTAAATTTCCTTCGTAGCGTACCGCGTCGGTCTTGCTGTACATATCGCCGTCCACGTAATAGCTGGTTTTATCGGAATATACCTCGTATGCGACCGGTTTGCTTCTGACGTAGCCCGCCGGTGCCTTGATTTCGGCCAGAACGTATACGCCTGCCCCGATCGGCTGCGGTGTTACAAAATAACCGGTATTCTGGTTTACATACTCTTTTGCATCTGCATTTTCTTCCGTTGTCACTTCCACGTCGTTCATGGTGGAGTAGACGGTCATCTGACCGGTACGGTTTCCGATTTTATCCGTCAGCATGATGCGTTCGCTCTCCACACAGATCGGAGTTCCTTTCGGAACGATACCAGTATAGGTCTCGCCGGCCCCAGTGGAGGTTTCCACGATACTTCTTCCTCTTGCTGTTGCCTTGATGTCATGGGCACCCATGGCTTTTAAGAACTCCATACTGCCTTCGATCATGGTATCCTGCAGATAGAACTTTGCATCGCCTGGTTTAAACTGTGCCAGGAACTTCTCCCGCTCCGTTGTATCCGTGATGAGTTTTGCATCTTCCTCGATCTCCTCAAAACTCTGGTAGCGGCTTCCTGCGTAGAGTGCGAAAATCGCATCATCGTGCAGAATGTATTCGCCGGTCTCGGAGTCCGTCTTGTTGATCCGCAGGAAAGTGGTGAAGAAACCATTCCGTTCATTGACATCCGCATAACCATTGAATTTGGAAGCGTCATAGGCTTTCGCGTCCGCCGGTTCCGTTACGGTCCACGGTACAAGCATCTGGGCATAGCGTCCGGAATAAGCAGTCAGCTCGCCGGTCATGGAAACCACACCGTTTTTCCACTGCATACCGGATGCATTGTTGTCATCCGTCTGTCCACCCTTGTACATGACATCATTGGCGGCACCACGGTCTTCGGATATGCCCGCGTAGAAGAAACGATCCTGCAGCACTTTCCCGTCATAGTTCGTTCCGTTTGCGGTGTCCGCTCCGTCTGTACGGTCAATGGCCATATAATCGGAAGCGTTATTCCCACCGTTCTCCGCGCCAATCTTTGCGGTTCCTGCTTCGCCGCGGTGTTCCGTATCATAATAGTCCTTTAATGGATCAGTCTCTTCCTGGGTGTATTTCCAACCGTTATACAGGAATGAATCCCCATAATGAATGCCATCATAACCGCGTTCCCCACTGTTTAACAGGTCAATATCAAGACCGTACTTATAAATCTCGTAATCACCGTAATAGTTGTGGGCACGGATGACGTAGTGGCGTTCATCCTGTCCGGCATTCGCCGTTTCATCAGACCATTCCTCGCCGAAACGGATCATGTAATTGGCTGCCTTTGCCTGTTCTTCGGTCGGCATGGTCTCATCGTAGCTGTAATGTGCGTTGTAGTTATCCGTGGTATCATTGCTTTCTCCTGCGTCATACAGGCTCGGTACCAGGACTTCCTTCGGTTTCTCGATGCTGTAGCTTCTGTTCTCCCAGTCATTTACGGAACCGTCCCGTCTTGCAGGCTGCTGTTCCACGATTACATAGGTACCATACGGCAGATATGCGGATCTCGCGCTGTGCTCATCTCCATCATCAAAATCAATGGACAAGGTCGTTACATCGGAATCAGAACCACCGTTTTCCGCACTGTCCCACTCAACACTGTAAATGGTGTCAAGATCGTAGGTGTAGAACGGCTTTAAGTAGTTGTAGGATTTCGCAATCGCCTCAAACAAAGCGTGGTCGTAAACTTCCTCATCATATTTAATGGTTCCGTCGTTATCCGCAGAAATGTTTTCGTCGTTTCCATTATTGGTCATCAGCTTCGCAGCTTCCTGTTTTAAATACCATTTGGTTGCGAACTGACGTACCGCATCGGATGCTTCGGCATTGGCCCTTGCGTAATCGGAAGTGCTCATCACAGTCTCTGTGTTGACACCGTTCTGCTCTGCCGGATACTTTTCATAATCCGTGCGGTCACCGAAGACTTTCTCACGGATCCAGCGGAACGGCTTGAAGGAGGTATCATGGTCTCCGCCTGCGGTACCGTCCTGATCGGCACCGTCCGTATTTTCCATGGTATGTCCTGGTTCTGTGTCATCCTTCTGGTATTTCTCATAGAATGTCTCAAACCAGTGCTGTCCCGGATAGTTTGCCATGCCATTGCCCATAAAGGTGGAATGCATATCGTCATCCCAGATGTCGGTATTGGCTGCCTGTACGGCGTCGAAAAATTTCTCGTAGTTATATTCTTCCACATCCCTGGTTCCGGTTCCGTCTTCTACGGTATGGAGCGTGGTTTCCAGGAGTCTGGTCGGGCTGTTTGCGGCATTCTCCGTATCGTGGATACGGTCACTTTCTGCCACATCGGTATTCTTTCCGGTGTACTGGTACAGGGAAGCTCCCGTTCTTACTGCCTCGCCGGAAGCATCACCAGGGTTGCCTGCCGCATCCGTACGCTCTGATGTGGAGAATTCTTCTTTTTCGCCCATCTCATAGGAACCGCCAGTCTGCGGGTTTCCGTACTCGGCCCACACGTTGTTTGCCCTTGCGGAAGTGGTCTTTGAACCTTCCTTATGCGGAATCTCCGTGTAGATCTTCTGGACGTTGGCTGAATCCAACGCCGTACCGTTTGTCTTGTCCTTTTCCGGGAAATTCACGGTCTTTCCATTGTAGGCATCCGCATATTTCCAGGTAAAGGTGTCGTAATTTCCATCGCCGTTTGTATCCTCGTACTGCGGAGTCATGACATTGCCGTTGCGGTCCATCCAGACGATGTTTCCATCTTCATCGCGGTAGAGGCGTTCCAGGTTACTCTTTAAGTATGCCTTGAAGCGGAAGTTCGGGATATCTGTTGCGGATTCCCCGTCCACTTCGCCGCCCATCAGTTTCGCCAGCCAGTCTTTTGCTATATCGTACAGACCGGCATCCCTCTTGGCGGAAATGTTTTCCGCATGCACGGCGGAATAGGTATCATGTGCATACTTGATAGTCTTTGTTTCTTCCGTGGTACGCTCATGACCACAGGTACCACAGGTATCCTTGCCGTCCTCATTCTCAGTACCACAGTTTAAGCAGTACCATACATGCTTTGGCTCTTCCAGGGTCTGGATATCCTTGAATACTTTGACTTTCTGGCGGATCGGACGCTCCTGTACCGGGATCGGGGTCTCAATAGTGCCATGCCCCGGTGTGCCGGTTCCATCCTGGAAGGTCTTATCCTGCCCCGGATAGGTCAGTTCGGCATCAGCCACGTACGTGCCTTTTTTTGCTTCCTGTTTCTTTGCATAGTCCAAATATACGGAAGCCTTGGCATTTAATGCTTCCACTTCATAAAATCCGCTGGATACCTGATCGCCCGGCTGCAGGCGTTCCTGGTCATCCCTGGAAAGCGCCTCCCAGTCATCCTGGGTCAGTGTATGTTTGGTTTTCGGGCATACCGCCTTCAGTGCGATGTCCAGTGTTTTATCTGCATCGGTCTGTACGTTTCCGTAGGAATCCGTGTACGGCATGTCGATGTGGATCACATAGTTTCCGGTTGCTGCATCATAAGCGGCGTCCAGTTTGGCCCACTGGGTTTTTAATACATTGGATGTCACATCGCCGTATTTCGGTACACGTTCGGTCTCCGGAACCTTGTTGCCATCCTTATCATATACGAACTCGCCTTTCTTGTAATACTTTGGTCTGGTTGCATATTTGGTCATGATGCTTCCATCCCCGTTCACAACGGAGTCCGGTGTACACATGGCATTTAAGTAAGTGTAGGAGCCGGATGTCGCGGTTTTTAAATTGGTGTAGTAACCGAACGCATCATCTTCGCTTCCGTCTTCGGTATATTTCACATAAACATAGTACGGCTCAAAGTTTGTGTCATTCGGAACAAATTCTTTCCGTACGTAGATGTCGTATCCATTGCCGTCATCCGATACGGTTGCGAATGCACCGTCCGTTGTGTAGAGATCGGATGCGTACAGATAGAAATCCACACGGTCAGAATGCTCTTGGTAGCTGTCAAGTCCGCCGAAGTTATACTGCGGATTGTCAATATAGTACTGGATCAGGTTACGGATCATATCTTCCGTGGTCAGAGCCTGTCCGTTTACTGTTTTATTAATGGTTACTTTTACGATCTGCGGGCCATACGCCGTGGTCTTTGCGATTTCGCCCGGGTTTACACCGGAAACACCGTAAATATCCACTTCACCCTTGCGGACACCTCGGGAGTAAACGGAATAGTTTTCCGATGAAAAGGTTTTCTTGCCGTTTACATAGGTAGATGGTGTTGTAACGCTTCCGCCGCCGCGGATCGCAGTCTCCAGTTTGGCTTTCATGAGTCCCCAGTCATTGGAGCTCCATACCCTGGAAAGACGTACCTGATCCGGATAATACACAGTCCCGTCTGGATTTACTGCGGAATTTCCACGGAGGAAGTTATCAATCTTCTCCTGGCTGAAGGTTCTCTTTTTCTTCACGGCCACATTATTTGCTCCGATCGTTGCCGGAATCTTTTCGGTCAGTGTCGTGTAGGTTCCATCGCCGACATAGATCGGGTCAGATGTATCGGAGGACGCCCTCTTATAAATAATGTTACCGTTGGCATCCGTCTTATTGACTACTTCCCATCCGATCTGCTGTTGCGTGGTTTCCTGTGTAGACAGGGAGTCCTGACGGTAGAATTCGGTGCCCTGCGGCATTTTGGAAACCACAATATCGAATCCGCCGTTTGCTACAGTCCCAGTGGAAGCAACATTAAAGAACGGTTCATTTTCTGCACCGATTGCTTCCTGTCCGTTAATGTAAAGGTTTCTGGATACGGAAACAGTTCCCTTGCCATCTTCCTCACGGTTTACTTCATAAACAGAATCCGGGTTCTCCGGGTCATAGTTGGTATAAGCATTGGCCTTACCGTTTACGGACAGCTCGTATCCTTCAGAACGGGACAGCTCCTTGATATAATACTTACCGAGGATCAGCGGTCTGCCGATCCAGCTGTTGCCGTTATTCTCCTTGTTGGCATCATACACACGCTCCGTGCGGCCGGCGATAATGTGTTCTCCTTTGTCATCTGTGTAGTCATCCACTGTCCAGCTGGTGTCATGGAAGTCGTTGACTACTGCATGGTTTTCTTCCTCGATCGGCTTTGCATCTTCACGGAAACGGTTCTTCGGTGCGCTGTCGTACCAGGCAGTTTTTTCGATCTTACCGGTCTTGTAGTTGTACACCACTCCCGGCGCTTCCGTATAGGCCATGAAAGAACCGTCGCCGTTGCGGTCGGTTGTTGCAACTGCCACAAGATCGCCCTCTTTATAGACCGTGCCAGTCTTGCCATCCGGATGCGCAATATCTTCATCCGCAAACAGACCGTATACAGCTCCTTCCAGGGAACCGTCACCGTTTTCCTGGGCGTAGGAATCGAACTGCTCAGACTGTGCATTGTCAAGGTTTAAGTCACGCTTGTTAAAATGAATTTCGCCTTCCGTGCGGTGGTCGTAAACACGCCATGTGTTTCCTTCACTGTCGCGGTCGTCGCAGTGGGACCAGTTATCTTCCGGGCCAAGCTCTACTTCGAAATCATCGGTCTGTGCATCGGTAAATGCTTTTTCAAATACAGACTCAAAATCTGCAGAACCGTCCGAACCGCCATCTCCATCGCCGTCATCATCGTCATCGGACGCGAGGCTGATGCTGTCCTCTGCGGAAAGACCGCGGAAGTTCAGAATGGAAGCGAGGAAGGATTTCTTTTCCGGTGTTTTGTTTTCTGCACTCTCTTCAGTCGGTGCCTGTGTTTCCGCAGATGCGAAAGTTTCTTTTTCCACAGCAACGGTTGTTTCGCTGCTTACCGATGCTTCTGTCTGTTTTTCTTTTTCGGCTTCTTTGCTTTTTGTCTCTGCTTCTGTTCCTTCAGCAGTTTCCGTCTCGGTTTCTGCAGCTGCGATCTCTTCTGTTTCTGCTGAAGTCACTTCTGCTGCATATGCCTTGATTGTCAGCAGGTCGGAAACACCGTCTTTGATTGCTGTGCCGACATTCTCTGCTTTTCCAAACAGGTCGAGATCCGGGACGGTGATGTTGTCGTCCTCATCCTCTTCTGCTTCGGAATCCGTTGCGTTGGAAGGGGTGGCAAAGGAACCGGTCAGGAATTTGACTGCGTCGAGGATCTTCTCCTTAAAAGCACTGAAGCCGGTCTTTGCAAAACCGTAATCTTTGCGGATATACGGCTCCAGCATGTACGCACTGTTATCATCGGTTTCATCCGTATCCACCGCGAATGCGGAAGACAACAGGGAAAGCATGGTAGTGCTGCCTTCATCATCTCCGCCCGCGCTGACAGGTGCATTCACGCTGTCATTGACGGTGATGAACTTGTCGTATTTCTCATCGCCGATCGCGAACGTGGAATTTGCGCCGTTCTGGGAAGAATCGGTGGTGATTGCTTCGATCAGAACGTCATCCGTATGGGTGTCATGGACGATATACCCCTCTCTGGCTTTTTCCTCTTTCCAGGTGTATGTATATTTTAAGGAAATGAACTTGTCATAGGTGTCCTCAGTATCCTGCTTACAGCCGGAACCTTCATAGGACGCTTCTTTCTCAAAACATTCGGTCGGTCCGCCGTCCGGTGTGGTACCTTCGTCTCCGCCGCTTCCGGCAATCTCGCGGATCTCGCTTTCGTCCACACCATCACCGAGCCAGTGGAAATGAACACCGTCGCGCTCTTCTGCTTTTTCCTGGCAACCTTCATAGTAACCGATCCATTTTTTAGCGGCGGCACGGTTCTGTTCTTTTGCTGCTTCCACTTCGTCGCTGTTATCCTCTCCGGTTTCCGGATCGGATTCCAGTTCCGGAACCGCCGTGAATTTCGGCGCCGGGTGACCATCGCAGTATGTCTTTTCATAATGATAGTTCTTTGGTACATCCGTCTCGATATGACCATTTCCATCCGTGGTGTAGGAGTTTACTTTGCGGAAATCATCCCACAGAACCGGTGACGAGGTGTACCCGGACTGCCAGTCATTGTCCGGATATTCGCCGGACTCAGATCCTTCGTAAAGCTGAACAGCGCCGTCATTGTCTGTATTGACCTCGTCCTGATCGTCGAATTTCTCGTACAGGTTGAACACGGAACCTTCCAGCGGCTCGCCTGTCTCATAATCCTTTTTATCCAGCTGCACGTTGTAGTCGGTCTGCCAGTCTTCCTGGTGACGGAATACACAGAAATGCAGGTCGGTTGGGATCGGGTTCGGGTCAGTGCTCGCACCAAGGACGAAACACGGGTAGGTGTTTGCCAAAGGAAGCTGATGTACTTTCACAAATGTTTGGTGTTTATCCGTAGGTCGGCGGTTTGTTGGACAAAGCGCGCATTTATACACCTCCATGATATCCGCAGCAAAATCCAACGGAGAATCCCAGGTTGTGTCCTCAACGGATACAAACGATCCTTTTGGAATCTCAAAATAACCATAAAGTGCCGGCGCCGCTCCGCTACCGTTATAGGTTGCTTCGAAATAAGGGGCCGTGTCTCCGGATGCCGGGTGTCCTTGTATGGTCCAGCTGCCGATCTGCACAGGTGTCTGATCCAGGACAGAAAGGTTCTGCCACATTTGTCCGTTCCACAATTTTAATGATGCGGCATTATCATAGAACCATTCGGACATATTGATGTAATAAGTGTTCTGGCCGGTTTTTTTGATGTTTGAGGAACCGGAATCATCGGAATCGTTAGAGTCATCCACGTCATTGTCGAGATCTTCATCCCCATCATCCCTTCCAGGCTTACTGGAAGAACCGCCGGAACTGTTTTTGATCAGGTTCTTTTTGCTATCCAGTTTACCGGTTGTGTAATATGCCGCGTTATCCTTGATAGCGAGAGCGTTTTGCTGTACCATTTCAAGGGTTACTTCCTGACCGTCCGGAACAGAAACGATGTGCTTCTGCATATCAACCGGCCACTGGGCATAACCACCCTCACCGTATTCGTCAGCTGTGTAGGATTGACGCCAGCCGGTACCCATTCGTGGCATAAGCCAGTGAGCATCATGGTTCCAACCCTGACCCGGTTCGTTAGCAATACTCTGTCCGTTGCCAGGAAAAAGATGGTCAAAATCGCACAGGGCTGCCAGAAGTTGGTCTCTCTGAATAATTGCCTCGCCTGCAGTTCCATGACGTACAATGCCAAGTTCTGTTTCTGTTAACGGAGAAAACGATGTAGGTATGCCGCTTGTCCAATAGCGATGGGATACAGAATCTTTTACGTTTTTCTCGATTTCGTTTGCCCAGAATTTTGCCTCGTTGATTGCTTCTTGGCTCATGCCACCCTGTGCTCCTGTTGTCACAATGGTAGCGATGGTAGCCCACAGTGTTTTCATGACGGTTCGCTCATCACCATTTCCAATAGTCTCAAGTAGTTTCTGTTTATTGAATTCGATGGCTTCTTTCCATTCTGGCGTACCGTGCGTCAGACCTTGTGTTGGTTTTGTTACGCATACATACTGGTCCGCATTACAGTTTGCACCGGCATCACTGTACAAGTGATTATCCGTGCAAATTCCGTAGTCTTTACTATACGCATAGGACGTCAATGATGCAAATTGACTGATATCAATGGTACCCGTTGCGAGCAATACAGCAAGCAGCCCGGCAACCGGGCGCTTCCAGTTCCCTTTTTTATGTTTTTGCATAGATTCTCCTTCCTTCCTTTTTTTATAGGCTAATTATGGAGAAAAATGATGCAAATTTGGTTTTGATGTGATTTTGTTATACATACAAAAAAGACTTCCTCTAATTTCTTAGAGAAAGTCCTTGTGTTGGAGAAACAATTTATTCGTATTTAATGTATTCACCGAAATTGAAATTGTAAGACTGTCTTGTTCCGAGTTTTGAAGTTTCTCTCCAATCATTGACGAGGTCGATAGCTCCGTTTTCAGCCATATGCGGAACGCCGTCTGCCTGTACAATCCAACATGCGTGTACTGCGTCCCCGACAACGGCGCATTTTAAACCAAGCAGCGTTGCAAGCAGATGTCCTGTATCAGCAAAATCAATACATACGCCCTTTTTGTTGATAAGCACCTGATAAAATTTATCGTACGTATGCAGACTTGGATTGTTTTTTACTTCATCGTCGTATTTTGATCCGATTAACAATTCTGAAATCTTTGCGAGTCTCTCTGGTTCTGTAGCATGTTCGAAATCAAAACTATTTAACCAGTTCCTCAACACAGCAATAACTTCATCGGCCTGTTTTTTCTCTTCGTCTGTCATGGAATTTACACGATTGAATGGATCTGTTTGACCGGTCAGCTGTGCGATGTAATAACCATAGTTTGTGATAAACTGATTATGCCCCGCGAGTCCGTGATGATTAATTTCCGAATATTTTTCAAGCCAGTCTTTAGTTGCTTCAATATTCAGTGCATACAGATCCACGACCCTTTTAAGTGGATAATTACTATCATACGCTACATCACGCACCTTGCCGCCTTCATAGGTCAAGCCAAGCTCTTCTGCAGTGGTAGTTTTAATTTTGCCGTTTTCATCCAGTACGCGGTACAGGTAATCGATTGTCACTCCGTCAGGAGTTGTCCATTTATCGAACGTCCAGTACGACTGCGCATTCGGATAAAGTTTCATCTGGTAACCTGCAGATGTCGGATCTCCGATATCTCCCGCTGCTTTTGTATCTGTTTTTCCGTGATAATACAGAATATATTCGTTACCACCGTTCCAGTTGCGCCAGTACATATTGTCGCCAACTTTCAAATCGGTTGTTGGAAATGCGACACCAGTTCCAACTGGGTTTACTCTTGTAGTATTCTCCGGTTTATCGACATCTCTCATATAGCTGACAAGACTCGACTGTTTGACGTTGGATTTTGTGGAAGACTGGGTTTTGCTGGTCGAACCAGAATTGGAATTTTTAGCAGTTCCCTGTGTTTTTACCACACCGTTTTCTACCCACTGTCCGTCTGCATTTACGGTATAGCCGTCCGGGGTTGTGGTGTTAGTTAAAAGGTAACCGTCTGCGCCGAAATAATAACTCTCGGAAATGCCGTCCCCATTACCATCCAGCCATTTCCATTCATTCTTCGGGTAGCTGCCGTTTTCATCCCACCAGTATCCGGTCGCATCCTGTCTCCATTGTCCTGCAAATGCAGTTGTCACGGAACCGGCTGCCATAGCTGTTGCCATTGCAAGAGCCGTTGCTCTTTTTAAAAATCGTTTTCTCATTTTGCATCCTCCTATGTAAGTTTTCCTTCTTTCTTTATGCATTCATTATAGCGTGTGACAATCATTCCGGCAAGCTATTTGATTTCTGCGGATATCCAAATATGCGTTATTTTCAATGGCAATGAGGTCATAGGTATCGGTCAGGAAACAGGACAGCTTATGCAGAAAGTCGCTCCGCTGATGTTTGGATTTCGCATGCAGCTTTGCAACCTTCCGGCGCTGTTCCTCATACCGTCTGGAACCGGGTTTCTTGCGGGACAGTTTCTTCTGTTCCTTTGCAAGTTTCGGTTCCATGCTGCGGTATGGGTTCGGATATTCCGGGAATTTCCCGTGGCTGTCCACATACAGTTTCGGCATGGAATAATCCAGACCGATGCCGTTATCCGGATTTGGTGTCCGGGAAACGTGTGTTTTCGGGTATTCCATCAGGATGGAGTAATACCGTTTTTCATCCGGTTCCTGCGTAACGGTCACGGATTTCAGTTTCCCACCCGGCTTAATCTTCCGGTGCAGTTTCAGCCGGACCGGATCTTTATGTTTCGGGAGCTTCAGCAGACCCGTGGATTCATCCAGGCGGATGTTGCAACTCCTTATTTGTTGTAAGTTGGTACGCGCGGAAACCGCACATACCGTTAAAGTTTCCATAGCATGGTCATGTCTAGCCGGAGCGCGGAGCTTGGAATCACCCCGCGGCGAATGACATGTCACTGCTCTGCTCAGTAACCCCTTCTTCCATCAGGACCTGCATCTGCAAGCCCGTGACTTTAATTTTTAGGCTTTGTTGTAAATTTTTTATGCACAAAAAAGCGGTTGACAATCCAACCGCTTTTCTGCTCAGTTCTTGATTACTGCATGATCTCCGCAGTATCAGTGACACCGCTTTCTTCCTGCATATCATCCGTTTCATACTCTTCCGCTTTTCCAGATGTTTCCTCGGTATCCTCTTCCTCAGCATCCGCTTCGGTATCTGTTAACCCATCCGCGACTTCTTTGATTTCCTCATCGCTTCCCTCGGTTGTACCGACATTTTCTGCTTTTACAGCCTCATCACGGTTCTCTTTGTTTGCTTGGGCTGCTGTCACCTGTTTCACCACACTATCCTGCTCCTGCAGGGTTGTCTCAATCTCGAAGACCATATTGTTCTTTGTCAGCTTTGCAACGTAGCAGCCCGCAGTTCCGTTTCCGACCGGAACGTATACTTTACCGTCCATGGTCTCGAACTGGCGGATGTAGATGGTCGCATTCGGTTTGCCGGTGCCGTTCAGCTCCGCAACCAGCTGACCGTTATACATGTATCTGGTGGTGTAACAGTATTCCTCTGCCGCATCATCCAGGCGGTACAATTCTACGGTAAAGACAACACCGCTCTGGTACAGAATGAACTTTGTGCCGTTACCATTTCCCTTAGCGGAATCCACGGACATTTCCTTATACTTATATCCTTCCGGAATCTCATATTCTACCCAGGTATTCGATTTTGCATAGCCGGTCTTTTCCTCTCCGACCTGCGTTCCGTTGCATACGAACCGAATAGTGTAGTTCGGCTCGGTTATCGGAGTATCATCCTTTTTGGAATCATCGGTTCCGGATTTTTTCAGGGTTACGGTAAAGACCGTTCCGTCCTCGCTTGCGCTGAGAATGGTGCCGCCGCTTAAGACAGAGCCACTTCCGCTTGTTACTTCCACTTTATCCATTTCGTAACCGTCCGGAATATTCCAGCCATCAATCACCTGGTTCTTCGTGGTGGTGCCGGTTACGGAACTGAACTCTGATCCATCATAGACGAACCGGATGGTATATCCGACTGCATTTTTTCCGTAAGGAATGGTGCCGTTCGTATATGCCAGTTTCTTTGTGGTGTAGTAATTTTCTTCCGGCAACGTAAATTTCATGCCGGATGCCCAGCTGATGCCTTTGCTCCTGTATTTTGCATTGATCTGCTTATTGACCTTGGAAGCAATGTTGGATGCGTTCTTTGCGTCTGCTTCATTCGCAAAGACCACGCAGATACCGTAATTAGCCTGCTTATGGTCGATCCGGTCAGATAGGTATGCCACGATCTTCGCAACGGTTTCATCCACGGTTGTGTAATCCACAGCCAGCTTCCCATCCGCTTTATAGGAGGCAATCGTGGTTTCTACTGCCGCATCCGCCTCTGCGATTTTCTGGTCATTGTGGCCAGGGATAAGGCCGTATTTGTAATAGTCATATACCGCATTTCTGTCGTATGTGGTTGCTGTTGCGCTGAGACTTACACTGTATTTATCCCGGCTGCCTTCTACGTTTTTCACCTGGTCATCCGTCATATTGACAGCGCCGCACTCAATGAAGGTCGCTCCTACCGGGATGGAACCGGTTGCGGAGCCTCCAGGAACTGAGTTTCCTGCATGTTCTTTATCTGCAAATGTCACATCCACCCAGTACCAATGGCTATCCAGCTTGATTGCGTTGAAGGAATGTCCCGGTCTCTCCACAAACTTTACGGTCAGCCCGCAAAGCTTTGCAGTCTGCAGGAAAGCGTCCGCATAGCCATCACACATGGCTTTGCCGCTGATGATGCAGCTGTAAGCGGTTGCCATGGTCCAGTCTTCCGACTGTTCGTATACGCAGTTCTCAGAAAGCCACTGGATGATCTTCATTTCTTTCTCGAAGTCAGTCATGCCACCCGCGATGTTCTCATCCTTGAATGCAAGAATGGCCGCTTTGGTTTCCGCCCATTCGGAAGAAGTCATCTTGCCAAGATTTCCATAATTTTCATCATGGACATAGCTGGTGCTCGTGTTTGATCCAGATGAAGAACCACCGGAACCGCTGCCGCCTGAATTACCGCCGGAGGAGCTGCTTCCGGAAGATGAACTTCCTCCAGAGGATGAACCACCGCCACTGCCATGTGAGGAACCGCCGCCTCCGCCGCCACTGGAACCCTTGCTTGCGGTGCTTGTACCAGTGCCACCACCCGGGCCTCCTGCAGAGCCGTGTTTGGCTGGTCTTTTGACTGCAGTGCCGCCCACCATCCATGCGCCATCCGCGTTTACGGTGAAGCCGTCAGGTGTGGTTCCGTTTAAAACACACCAACCGTCTGCATCAAAGTAATAGCATTCGGCAATACCATCATTGTTTCCGTCCAGCCATTTCCATTCGCTTTTTGGATAGGAACCATCAGAGTTCTTCCACCACCACCGGCCGGCATTTGCGCCTTCACCGCAAATCCACGTTCCATTCGGTACCGCGATCCGGTCATCGCGGGTTTTCACAACACCGTTCTCCGTCCACGCACCGTCTGCATTTACGGTATATCCGTCGGGGGTCGTGGTTGCCGCAGCCATATAACCGTCCGAGCCGAAGTAATAGCATTCAGAAATGCCGTCCCCGTTTCCGTCCAGCCACTGCCAGCCGTTTGTATGGTATGCATTTACACCGGTCTGAAATCTCCATCCTTTTGTATCCTGCTGCCACTGCCCTGCGAATGCGGTGGTGGCGGAACCGGCTGTCATTGCCGCTGCCAGCGACATGATCATCGCCCGCTTGTACAGTTGTCTTTTTCTCATAAAAACCTCCCATTTGTTTTGCTTCTATTTTTCTGTTCATGTGTATATTATAACCTTTCCCATCATTTCAGGATTGTTTGGTGAATCTGCGGATATGAAAATTTGCATTATTTCCCAAAACAGCAAATCAGCGCGGCTCTTCCTGTGACTGGTATCATGGGAATCCTCGCGCTGATTAAATAAAAAGAAAGGATAAAGAGTAGTAAAGAACGCGCCATATTTTTTATATAGGGGTGGTGGTATGAAGTAGATGGAATGTTCATTGCTACGTTATAATTATGGAAGAAAAAATGTGAAAAACCGCAAACATAGAGCGTATTAATGTTTTTGAGTGAAAAAGAATATTTACAGAGAAATTTTATGGTTACTGCAAATTATTCCTGTGCCTGTGCCTGTATTTTTTCCTGTTCTGTCCGTTCAGGTTCCACTTCCCGTCCATATGCAATTTCAGCCTTGGTTGCGACTGCACAGAGTTCCTCGTGCTCATCCGCTGCTTCAAACGCATTAAGCGGTTCCTCGTCCACGAACAGGGTCGTTTCGCCGGTTGAAAGATCGAGATGCACTTCTTCCCGTGGGTTTTGTGCAGAGTATAAAATCATTTCTGTTTTTCTGTCGGAATCCTCCAAAAGATACCCGGAAAACCATTGATCCAGGTGCTGATTTTTCCATAGAGTTTCCGCCAGGATTTCCTTATCTGCCGGCTGCCGCTCCGGCTCTGTTTTCGTTGACAGTTTCTCCTGTTCCTCGCTCAGACTATGTTCCGGTACAAAAACATCTTTGGTGTATAACACTTCTCGGCTCAAAAGCGCTTCAATCTGTTTGTGGATCATCTGCTCCATCAGTTTTACACGTTCCGGCTCAAATTTTTCATCTCCACGGAAAGAAAACTGAAACGATTTCATGCCAATGAGGATCGCCCTGATTTCAGATGTCATTGCCTGCTGTCCAATTCTGGTAAAATCTTCGCCGATTCTTGGTCCGTAATCTCTCATTTTAGTTCCGATATGTTCCCAATCGCTTCTTTCGATGTATGGAAGCATGGATAAATTGAGATCAAATACCGGAGCCATGCGAATCGGCTTTTGCGTATCGTTTTCTACCAGGACGCCATGATTGCCTGCATGTCGGTCTACATTGAATGTCAGGGAATCCAGTACGATCATTTTCCGGAATAACGTTTCTGAACCGAGCTCCGCATAGAAACGCATCAGGGATTCCGGAGAGCTGTGGTTAATCGGAAATCTGGAAATTGGAACATAACCATACGTTTCATTCGTAAACAACGGACATTTAGAGGCCAGTTCCCCGTGCAGACGCACAAGCTGGTATGGAATGGCATCTTGTCCTAAAATTCGTTGTGCAACCTCCGATGCCATAACCTCACAATACGGTTCCAACCCGGCGTTCCTTGCTCCATCACTGCCACGTTTATACAGAAAGATCTGTCCGTCATCTTCCCGCATCCAGCATTTTCGAAAGCTCCCGTCTGTGGAAAGTTCTGGGCTGGTTTCACTCATCTTGATTCCATACAGCCCCATTCCTTCAAACGCCATTTTTGAAATTGTTTCGTCAAATGGGTTTCGATAAAACGAAATCTGCTCCCATGAAACATTTTCGTGTTCCGATTTGATCCAAAATGTATCGTTGATGGAAGCAGCGTGAGTTATTTTGATAAATCCTTCGGTTTTATCGCAGCCGCAGTCCGCCATAATCTGCTTTAAATGGGTGTTATGTTTCGATGCTTTTCTGTTCTCAATCCATTTTTCGATATAATCAAACCCGATTGGCAAAGGAGATTGTCCGGTGTACTCGAATCGGAATTCATCCCCGAATGTTCCGTGGCGCAGTTCAAAGGCTCCTACTTCCGCATTCTTATTCATTAAGTAATATTTCACGATCGCACCTCCTTTCGATATGATACAGTATATCATACAGCATTGCAAAATTATAGTCTGATTATGTAAATCACTCTTGTGACTGTCTCTTATACACATCTCCGAGCCCACGAGACACTGAGCGATCTCG
>OWIN01000277.1_pt1 | contig 32821 bp, 29 predicted proteins | sample 1732771 | NCBI WGS metagenome assembly OWIN01 (sample SAMN05065752, study PRJEB22554) | human gut metagenome | biome: ENVO:2100002; feature: ENVO:00000062; material: ENVO:00002003 | host: Homo sapiens | place: USA | reverse complement strand
CTCGACTAGTCGTCGGCAGCGTCAGATGTGTATAAGAGACAGCATTCATGGAGGACAGTGACTTGTATTGGAGCCCGTAAGCAGCTGCCATAGCGCTGTAAAGTTGTGAACAGCTTTGACCTACTCCTTTCACGTGAAACGCATTATAGTTTCCTTTGACTTCGATCAGTTTATTATATACATCACTTGGATAGATCCAGCTGCCGAGCTGATAAGAAATCAGCATGGACAAGGATGTCAGGGAACAACCGCTGGTTGCAATCGTTCCGTCTCCGAAAGGCAGGGCGGACCATGGCTGACCACCACTCTGTGCATAATACGGTACTTTGTTGTTGCTCTGGTTATTCGGCACACTGTATCCGTTTGGATCGATATTTAAAAGTCCATTGCCTTGTTTCGCCTGGTATATCTGCTGCGCGTATTTTCGTCTCTGTGCAAGCTCCTGATATTTTTTTCCATTAAACATAGGGCACTCGACTATGGTATGGGAGGGGTTGTTGCAGACGCATCCCTCGTAAACAGCCGCCCATAAATCACAGCCAAGCTGCACGTCATCAATGGATTTGTAATCGGATTTGCCATTATATCGTCTTAAAGCCGATGTAAAATATCCAGAATAACCTTCAAGTTCCTTCAACATAAATGCAATTTGTGCATCCGCATCCGTCCAGCTTTTTCCCATACTTGCCGCAAAATTTTTCATTTTTGGGCCTCTTGAACTGCCATCCCATTGCACCAATCCCAGGTAACCGGAACCGCTTACATCTGAGGGATTGAAGTGTGATTCCTGCCAGATATTTCCGCATGCACCTGCGGCAAATTCAGGGGAATATCCGGCTCCGGTCAAGGCATTGTACACTTTTGTCATAACCGCAATCTGTTCCGCTGTAAGCCCTGTTAGGCCGCCGAATGAATACGCCCCAAAAGTCGTCATCCTGCTTGGGTCATAGTACTGCGGAGTGAATGTGGCTCCGTTTAAGTCAAGACTTACATTAATCCTCCCTTTGACTTGGAAGGCTTCTCCTACCGGGTTTTTCTGCTCAGATTTCTTCGCATATGCATTCACACAAAACAAACCGAAAATCCGATCTTTCAGACTTTTAGTAATCTTTGTAGGCGCCTGTTTCTGTCCCGCATAAGCCGTGATGCCGAACAGACCATGGGAAAGATTTGATGTCGGGGTTGTTTTTGCAGAGCCGACTATGACGGTGCCGCTCTCATCCTGTGATTTGTATTTTTCGTGTAATCCGTCCGTATAAGTATCATACCATCCTGTCCATATTTTTTTATATGGGAGCATTTTATTGAATGCTGATTTAGAACAATACGAATCTTTCCACTCAATCCCTATTTCTGCTAATGCATCTTTTATTTCCTGCGTATCCGGATAAGCTCCGTATACCAGAGCAAACTCCACCGCTTCGAATCGTTTCATGGATTCACTGTCCCAGTTGGAAACATTATTGACCCAGGAATCAGTTTTGCCAAGGCTCAGCCTGTCAATGGCAAGAAGCAGGTTGTTTTTTCTTGTCAGATCTGAATAGTATACCATGGAATTACCGTACACATCCATATACAGTGCGGAATCATCCTGTTTTAACACACTATTGATCTCAACCGGGAGATTGGAGTCCTCTACATTGTTTCCGTATTTATCTTTTGTATAGTCTTCCGGGTTTTTCTCATTCCCTCCGTATTTCAAAGAAGAACTTGTACTTCTTTTTTTTATCCGGCCTGGGATTCCCTCAATTGCCACATCTGGATTCACGTTTGTGCGGTTTCCTGTCCGTTTCAAGAGTCCAGCTGCATCAATCGTTACGTTGTATCCCGCTCCGGCAGCCTCATTGATGGCACCAATATCAGCAACATTGATTTCCTCTTTTTTGCCTGCCTTTTCACCGGTATTTTCATCCACTGCGTTTGGATCCCAGTCTTCATCATATTCGTAATATGCGTAAAAATTCACATTTTTGTTCCGCATCACCTTATATGTATCCCCGCAGTCATAAAGTTCTCCGGATTCCTCTTCTTCCCATCCTTTCATGGTTGCTTCCCAGATCAACGCCCCGAGGGACTTTTTCAACGTAACGGTCTCACCGGGAATGACGGTCTCCGTGGAATACACGCCACCTTCCTGCTCCGTCACATAATAAGTCGGTACATCGATCGGATAATATTGCGTGATCGTCACCGGGTCATCCGTCACGACCGTGAAATAATACTCTCCTTCTTTGAATTTGGCCTTCATACCCTCCTTGAAAAAATATTCCTTATCGTTATCATCCATGCAATACCAGCCGATTCCGTTTCCGGTCAGTCCTTCATTGGATTCGATCGTTTCGCTTGTAGCGTCCGCATCGTCGCCGGATTCAAAGAGATATGCATAATCCGCTGGGTTCTCAAAGGTATATTCATCCTTTGGGGCGATGGATTTGGCCAGGGAATAGATCTCGTCGCCGTTTACATTCTGGAAATACAGGTGTACCTGGTGATCAAAGGATATGGTAACGGTATTTTCTCCGGTCAGTACCGGATTATCCGTTTTTACATAAAAGTAATGGTTTCCCGCTGACCATTGGAACGCATCACCTTGTTTGTATTCTTTTATCGTATTCCCATTTTCATTTACTTCCGCCCAATGGGTGCCAGTGACCTGATAATACAATTCCGGATAAACTTTTTCCTTACTGTCCGGATCCACCGGAAGATATTTCCATTCGTCCGGGTTTTTGAATGCGTATGTCTTTTTTGAACCTATCTGTTTTTGAAGTTTTGTGATTTCTTCCCCGTCCACCGTATAAAAGTAGAGATAGGCGGTTTTGCTCAGATCACTGCTTTCCGCATAGGTCGCTTTTGAAAAAAAGATGCACCAGCAACTGAGTAATGCGGCAATCAAGCAGATAACGGTGACAGTCTTATTTTTTGTAGCACTCATATATTCTCCTTTCTTTGCTATGGCTCAGACATAAATCTGAACCATACAATACTTTTGTGACTTTAGTCATGGGTTATTGACTCCGTAGCTGTTTCCGTTTCTTCCTGGTTTTCCGTGGATTCCGTTGTTTCGCTGTCACTAACGGAATCATAGTTGCCAACCTTGTCATAATTCACGTCTTTTGCTGCCGGGAAACTCGGATCCCTGGAAAGGTCTCCGATCGTGACGTATACAACTGCCGCCATGTGTCCGGCACATTCATACTTCCATTCGTATTCATAATGCCAGTGGTTGTCCTTCTTCAATTCTTCGCAGTCATAATATTCCACATCATCATCATGTTTGACTTTGTTGTGATCCGCCTGGCAGTTGTAAACTTTCCTTTTGTTACCAGTGCGCTTCCAACCGCCATGTTCGTTATTTTTGCCATTATTGCAAAGATCGCTTCCGTCTTCTCCATATCCATCGGAAGGCACGTCGTCACAGGAATCGCAAACCCAGTCTGCTTCTCCCCAGTGAATAATGTTTTTTTCAAACCCGTCTGTCAGCCAAACAATTGTTCCATCCTTGTCGCATTTACCTTTATCATAAGTAGTCTGCATTTCCGAAGTGTCCACGGCCCCTTCTACCACTTTTGTCACAACTGCCTCATCAGTATGTTCCGCGCCGCAACCGGTACATGCGTTTGTGTCTGATGCATTACTGGTACCGCAGTTTTTGCAGATCCATACATCGATGGTACTGTTTCCGGGATGGTACTCTTCAATCGAAATCTGATGAGTAGCCGCCCACAGATAATAGCAGTAATCCTTGAAATGCTGGGCCATGTCTTCATATTCCTTTTTAGCCTCTGCCGTCGCATTCTCTCCCGGTTTAACCAGCGGATATGGCATAAATTTCTGGGCCATGGCAAGAATCGCCTTGGTGTTATTTAAGTCCACATGTTCCGGGGTCAGTTCGACACCCGTCATGGCATCGCGGAAAATGACGTTATAGGACTCATAAGTCGTTGCATTTTCATTTGTTACAAGACCTGTGGTTACGCTGTATTCCCCGCGATGGTTCGCTGCATCATTGATATCTGCCATGAACTGGTTGTTTTTCTGTGTCAGTTCCGTGGTGATTTCCTGGATGATTTCGTTATCAATATAAATACCATTTGCCGGACCACTGTCTTCCACTTTACGCTGGCTGTCCACTGCTTCACCGAGAAGCAGAATGATCAAAACCACAACCAGTATCCATCCAAGCGTCACGCTCGCTTTTGCAACAAAGGACGTCAGGGCTTTACTGGCTGTTGCTGCTACCTTATCCAGGCCGAGTTTTACAATCAGTTTCTGCGCCGGCTTGGTGATCGGTTTTGTCAGGAATTTCAATGCGCTGGATGCGTGGTTAATGATTGCTCTTCTGGTTTGTATCAGGGAATTTTTTACCCCGATTTTATCCAGTGCCTTGCCAAGGTTTTTGGCAGCCCGTTCGCCGGCCTTTTTCTTTGCGGCACCGAACGGGTTCTTGATTGCATCTAATACATCCAATGATACCTGTTTTCCAAACATGGAGGCTATTCCGTCAGCATCCACGCGGATGGCTCCGAACTGCCTGAGTGTATGCAGAAACAGTTTCATACCGGCCCGGTATGCCATATAGGTACTGGTAACAAACATATTGGCATCGCCAAGTGCCCTGCCGGCATCGGACTGTCCGGCAATTGCTTTCAGCAGGTTCTTCTGAAAACCCTTTCGAATCATCCTCGCGATACCGCCCGGTCCAACATGGAATTTTTTCTGCGCGATACCAGCCGTGAGATTATCCAGTACTGCCATATCAGCCGGATTATTCCTATACTTTTCCTTAAGTTTTGCCAGTTTGACCAAAATATCTTCGGAAGACATATTAAGTTCCGCGAGATCCTTTCTCAATCCGTCCGAAATATTCAAGTTTGCCGTCAGCTGCAGGATATCTTCCGTGGACGCACGCCCAAACCAATCTGAAAATGATTCTCCGGCGCGAAGACCAAAACCATCCGGACCATCGGCAAGAAAATTCTTCTGGAACTGCGCAAGGAATTGTTGTCCCTTTAACCGTTCAAGTTCCTGCGTCAACTCAGCGATCGTGTTTTTATCCGAATCCGTCAGGATTCGTTTTGTCTGCAGGTTGGAAATCTGATCGCGCAGTTTTTCCATCCGTTCCCCTAATTCCTCAATATTTCCGTAAAATGCACGATCGAAAGCGTACATGCTGATTGCCCCGGTTCCAGCGTTATCACCATCGATAGCAGCCCGTGTCAGGAAACGCAATGCGCCTTCCGCATCCTGCCTGCTGTTACCGGTTGCGGCCATATTAAAAGCAATTAACACCTCGTGATCCATCATGGTTTCCTTGGTCAGGTTCATGGCGCCATTTGACATCATGGTGGCAAGCATGGCCGCTGCAATTGGGGAAGTGTTGTCGATCACCTGGTTTGCCACGCGGCCCCCATCCGTTTCACGGCTGACCACGGTCTGAGCAACGATGCGCCGCGTTGCTTTCTGCAGCTGCTTGAAATGTTTCGGGGAAAGGGCATTTTTAGCATCGTTGATGGTTCGGTTGCGCAGAATGGTTTTTGCTTCAGTGGCACGATCCACAGATTCCTGCGTGCCCTGAAAGATTTTTATTGTTTCTGGGGCGGTGCGTTCTGCATCAATCCGCTGAACGCGTACAGTTTGTTTTCCAGCATCATTTCCGCGCAATATATCGTCGCCGCTGTTCATGCTATAAGGTTGCCGAATAATTCCGCTATGCGTATGAGTCGGAATCTCATTGTGGCATGTTGCTGCTGTGCCAAGAATCTGCACGCCACCAGCTTGGACCTCACCCGAAGCAGAATGCGCAGTTGCTGCATTGCGGTGGGTAAAATCCACCTCTGTATTTCTGTTTCCTCCCGCTAAAGCCGAACGCTCTGCATGACTTCGCGATGCAGTATCATGGTGTGAAGCTTCTACGTAATCTCGTGTGTTTTTTCGTTCTTCGTACGATTGCTGAGCATGGCGATCAATATCCTGATTTCCCCGAAAGATACCCCGATTTTTTTCATAATCCTGTGTTTCATATCCACCAAACGGGGTCTGATGGCAGGAATGGTCTTTATTTCCCTCAAAATTTTCGGGCGTATGCTGGGCAGGTGATATTTTATCCTGCGTATACGCACCAGCATTCGTCCTGTCGATTGTTCGATTATCCCCATGAATGGTTTCTCTCGCAGAAGTATTTTCATCAGTATGATAAAACCCTCCATGGCTGCCAAACCCGGCGGAAATATTGGCATTGGATTCGGCGCCGGCCGAGCGCCTTGCCTGGTCGCCACGTTCCGGTCGTGAGTGTGATGCTTCGCGTTCAGTCTCTTTCAGACGCTCAGATTCGAACCCGGAATAACGTTCTGATTCCTGATTTCTGTGTTCCTGTCTTTTTATCGCCTCACGAGATTCTGTATCGGCAGTGCGTTCCCGTTCCAATGGCTCATATGATTCACGCTCTCTATACCGCTGCTGCTCTTGCCTTTCGTGATTTGAAGCGCACTCCTCGCTATATGTCTTTTTCTGTTTCTTTTTATTTTTAGTATCAGATTCTGACCCATCTTCTAATTCGTCCGGCGTTTCCCGACCTTCCTGTTCCTGTTTTTTCTCGGAATCAGTGTCATTTTCCTTACCGTCATCCTTTTCTGGTTTTTCCTCGTCTCTGGAGTGTTCGGGCTCATCAGTATCCTTATCTTCCTCTGTCTGTTCTTTTGTCTGTTCTGCATCAGCGAGAATCTTTTCATTAATTTCCTGTACAACTTTGTAGATACGATCATAATCTACTGTTCTACAACAATAAACGTAGAAACCAGAGGATTTAATGTCATCCGGCAGTGTTTCTGCGGTGCTTTTGACGAATGGGATTGTTTTCTCCTGTAATGCCAGTTCCAGTGCCTGATCCAATTCATCTGGCGGGGTCACAGCCACCATTTCATCTGTATGTTTCAAATCGCGCATGACGGTATCGTAATAATAGGAGTAATTTTTAAACCGTTCCATCACCTCAAAGAAATTGGGAATGGTACTCATAATGCTTTTCCAGAATGCCATTGTGATCTGGACGCCACTCATTTCTTTCATCAAAACAGTCTCCTTTCCATGGTTTGTTTAATTATGGAAAGAAAAATGGTTAAAAACGGAGAATGGAGTACGTGCGCAAATGTAGAAATAATACGATTTTTGTTATCCGCAAAAATTCCTATTTGTCAATTAAGGATGAATGCGATATGATGAATATAGAAAACAGATAAATTGGGGCCATTAAGACTGTGAGGTTTTTTTATGAATAGAAAAAAAGTAATATTGCAGGATATGCAAAAGCAGCATACGCAAAATCGTTCTATTGTTGATCAGATTTTTCAGAATCCGTTTATCCGCGATCTGCCGGATATGGCGGCATTACGTGGCATGTACTGTCGCTTTATTGTTGGCGAGACAGATGTATATGTTGCATTTGGTTATGATGAGAAAATGGTATATGGAGAATTCATTGAAGCGCGAGGGGCAATGATCCCCGAGTCGGTTGTAAAAAAATGTGGATACTTTGTGCCAGAATTTGACGCCGGAGTCATTCGCCTGTTTTGTGAAACCAGAAAATTGACAGGTGATTCATGCAAAAATATCGATGAGATCATGAATTTAATGATCTGGATGGATTTTTTTACTGCACGTTGCATGAAGCACGGGCTTCAAATTCCAATGTATTGCAGCCGTGATAACGAGAACGAGGTGACGGCTAATTTTGTGGCTATGTTGGACAATGAGCGAGTTATAGATTCTCCTGGAAGAAGATCATTTGACGCACAAGAGGTACAATACTATCGTGATCGTCTGATTCCTGAATGGCCAATTCATCCTCACGGCGCACGCCCAGGGTTTATCGGATTCCAAGAGTCTCGCTACGCATATCATTGCTCTACAACTGCAGAAGCGCGTGACCTCTATAACTCAACAAATAAATGGAAAGGTAATTTAAGCGAGCACGATTTTGATAAGCATGATTATTTTAATCCATGGGTTGAAAAAAATTTGGATTCCAAGGCCGAAGCTGATTTTATAATCCATGGAATGAATTCAATGAATATTCCATGTATGTATTCTGATGTTCATGGATTTTCACAGGCTATGAAGACAGACAACCGTGCATTTAATAGGCTGGGGTTGCGTAAAGACGCTGGCCAAACCGTGAATGTATGTTTTAATTCTACAGACATTGGAGCATTTATATATTGGAGAAGGCAATTCTTAACCACTCAATTTTCAAACGCAGAAACAACGCTTGGCACAAAGTTATATTATGCACCAGAAAAAGCATCATATTTATTTGGTGTATCTGGCAATGTTCTCACATGGATGTTGCAAAATCTGCGCAATGAGGGGATTCCATTTGGATATCCATTCGATTGTCCACGTAACGTGGCGGGAACGAATATGGTATGGCTTTGTACGGATATCAGCGAAATGCCTCGTGTAATTCCCCTGGTTCATGAGGCACATTCCATGTTTTTTCATATGCATCGATATGGGTTGGATTGGGACTCCACCAGAGAGATTCGCCAGTACGCAAAAATGAGATATCCTGCCGATCATATGCGGAGCCTCTACATCACCTCCGATCAACCAGCATATGGCGGTAAGAAAAATTTTTCCGGGTATGTCCTATCCATGGATGGAAAACGATCAGATAAACAAATTACTACTGCCGACATTGATCCGTCCCTAACACCTCGTTGTATTCCGATCGATGAGGCGATTGAAAAAAAACTCATGATTGTACGCCCGGAACTGCGCAAGTCATAGAACCATTTTGCAGGTAAATATTTCCATAATTATCTCGTCGAAGGGGTACAAAAAATCGCAGAGTAATTCGGAGCCCCGAAAACTATCAAGATATAGTATATGTATGGTTTCACACATGCAATTTATAGAGTTTATCCCACGTATGTGGGAATGATTCGGGTTTGACGTATCACCGAGATATGATTTCGGAGTTTATCCCACGTATGTGCGAATGATTCGTTTTTTCATTGAGATTTTTTATCTTCTATACGGGTTTATCCCACACATGTGGAAACGCTGTCATACCCCTCTCAACACAAAAAACCGCTATTCCCATTACAGGAACGGCGGTTTTTCTTTTGAAAGTTTTCATTGAGATTTTTATCTGCTATACGGCGGTATGGCACCGGGCTGCGGTCCGCGATATCCATTCCCGTACGTCTGTCCTGGCATATTACCGGCCTGGTTTCCATTCTGATCCCCATTATTTGGAGACCAGCGGTTTGCCTCATCCAATTTTCTCAACGTCGGATACCACATTGCTCTGACCATCCGCATGTTTTCGTCCAGACGGTCCAGAACATACAACCATTCCGCTTCTGTCAGATCCACATACTCCTTTTTAATATCCTCCGCATTTTTCATGTCGATCGGCTTCAGGCCGTTCGCCATCTGTTTTAACGGTGCAAGGCAGTTCATGATTTGCACGCGGTATGGCTGGTCCTTATCCGGCAGGCAGCTGATCTCGATTGAGTAACAATTATTTTTTCTGGTTCTTTTATCCACTGATTTCTGATGCTTCACCGGTGTTTTATAAATGACATACTGCCCCACCGGTGCACTTTCCATTTCATAAATTGCATCTGCATTTGGTTTTATGGATGTCAGTACTCCCATGCTCTGACAGTTCAGGGCATCTTCAATCGCGTCAACATCACTTTGATTTTGCGGATATTGTTCAAGATGATTTTTCAACCACTGGCGCTGCTTCTGCAGCATTTCTATGGCCTGCCCCAGGTTCTGCGCAGATAATAAAATATCTCCCGGCGTCTTCCCTTTCAGGTGTTCTCCTCCCATTCTCAATGGAGTAAAGGCCGGCGAAACGCTTTGTCCCGTGCTTTGCTGCTGTGTTTGTTTCGGCGTCTCAACTTTTTCAAACGATGCCCGAAACATCAGATCCTCCGCGCAGTCAGTCCTCTTTTTAATCATCGGCAGATCTTTGATCGGAATGTTGGCTACCAGGCTCTGTTTTAGTCCGGCAGGTTTGTTTTTATCACTCTGGTCAAAGTGGGAAATTCTGGCCAGGTAAATTGATTTTGCGGAAAAAATATTCAGGTAAGGATCTCCCTCCTCTTCTGTCATTCTGCTTAATCGATCCGTGAATGACAGATGCACATCTTTTCGTGCAATATCTGCCACCTGCCCTGCATACGTTTTATTTTTCTTTTCTCCCATTATTATTTTCTCCTTGTATTTCCTTTTGCGTTGTTTGAAGCCTTATGCACGCGCAGCTGCTTTGTCAGCCAGCGCTTCGCGCAGCCTGTTGTGACCATTGTTTTGTTCCACCGGACTTATCAGAGTATAGACCATCTGTGCTTTCTCATAGCCAAGATGACGGTTTACGGATAATGTACCATATAAAGAAACATGTCTCGGGTATCCGAGTTCTCGGTACTCCTCCCTTCCGTGAAAGGACACAGCGTCAAAATCTTCACCGAACAACTTTACCCCTTCTTCTCCGGATATGAATTTATAATATTCCGATCCGTTCGGCATCAATGTCAAATCTTTCATGAAAAAGGTTGGCACAGGATTTCCAATGCCGTACGGTGCATACTGCTCCACTTCATAAGCAAAGTTCTTTGCATCCTTTGGGGTTACCTCAAGATCATACAGGGTCTCATTGCTTTTCTCCGGTCTTTTCCCATCCAGATAATGCTTTGCTGCTGTTCTAAATGCATCCAGATTTTCTTCTTTCAACGCAATGCCGGCAGCCATGGCATGACCACCATATCTTGTCAGAAACTCCGGCGTATGATCCAATAAATCTTTTAGGTCTACGCAGCCATCTGATCGACAGGATCCCTTCAACTGTCCGGTTTCCTCATTATCCCCAAGCAGAATACATGGCGTTTGAAAAAGCTCCGACATTCTTCCAGCAATGATGCCGATAATTCCTTCCGGGATTCCTGACATATGCACTACCAATGGATAATCGTTTTCCATGTGGTGTTCGCGGATATAATCCTCCGTCAGCTGACTCCATTTTGCAGATTCATCCTTGCGTGTCTGGTTAATATCAACCAATTGCTTTGCCATTGTCTGAGCCTTTCCATATTCGCCCTCATATATCATCAGCATGAGGGATTGCATGGCACCGTTGTCCAGAAGTCTTCCCGGGGCATTTAATACCGGGGCAAGCTTATAACCGATTTTTACTTCATCAATCTGGTCTTCCAAGCCAAGCTCTGTCAGCAGAGCATACAACCCGATTGTGGACCCCTGTTGTGTAATCATGTCCTTCATTCCCTGTTTGACAATCCGTCTGTTTTCATGTGTCAGAGGTACGGAATCTGCCACAGTCGCAACGGCTGCCAATGACTGAATTTTTCTGATTATTGGATCATTTCCTAACAACGTCTGACAAAGTTTGAATGTCAGACCGGCCCCGCAATAACCGTCAAAATCCGCACTACCCGGCATGGCATTTGGATCGATGATACAGTCCGCATCCGGATAAACCGGTTTATCAGTACCCGGATCTTTGACTGGCAGGTGATGATCAATGATAATAACCGTCATACCCTTTTCTTTAGCCAGCGCCACTGCATCAATCGAGCTGATGCCGTTATCCACAGTAATCAGGATCTGCCCGTCCCGGCAGTCCATTACAGTTTCTCTTTGCAGTCCGTACCCCTCCGTAAAACGTCTTGGCAGGCGGACCATTTTCTTTGCATGTAATCGGCCCAGTCCCATCACCATACCGGCGGATGCCATGATACCATCCACATCAAAATCTCCCATGATGTAAAAGATTTTGCCTGCTCTGATTCCGTCGCGGATGATCTGCGCCGCTGTTTCAAGACCGTCAATGCGGTATGTGTGTGTGTCGTGAAGCAGAGCTTCTTTTGTCATTCCTGTATTGCTGCATACAACATCAGCGATGCTGTGCAGCTCTGCATTTTTCTGTCTCAACATAGTTTTCCTTTCTGCATTCTCATAAATGCCTGATATATTTTCGGAAAAATTATGGAATGGAATCAGTTCTGATTAGTCCACTGCACATCCGGCTCCATAATTCTTTTGTAAACACAGAGGAATCCGAGTAATCAGAGAATCTGGTTTATGTGAGGCACAAAGCCTCTGCGACAATAGCGGAGGTGCCACGTGCATCTCCATCAGAAAGGAGGTGCAAATAAACATGAGAAGAAAAGTCAGAAAAAGTCAGCCTGACAAAGTTGAAAAACTTCTGGAAGACCACGCAGATGTTTTTGCGGATATCATCAACGCATTCATTTACCATGGCGAAGATGTGGTGAAACCGGAAGATTTGAAGGACGGACCGACCGCAAGCATGTATAAAGCTGCAGAAGGGAATTTCCGTCAGAAAGAGCGCGATGTCGTCAAAATCGATGAGCGTCGTGGTGTGGTTTATGCTTTGTATGGCGTGGAAAACCAGACCGCAGTAAATTATGTCATGCCGGTCAGAAACATGGGCTATGACTATGCATCCTATGAGAAGGCAGTACGAGACCTGAAGGCAGAAAACGATGTGAATGGTGTCAAGGTACCATTTGCGGAAGAAATCCGGCCGGATCAGAAATTATATCCGGTTGTCACCGTGGTGTTATATTTCGGCACTAAACGCTGGGATGGCCCACAGACATTACATGAGATGTTGAACCTTCCAAAAGAACTGGAACCGTTTGTGTCAGATTACAAAATCAATCTGATAGAGGTTGCTTTTCTCGATGAGAAGGAACGCGCCAGACTCAAAAGCGATTTCAGGATTGTTGCGGAATATTTCTGCGCGCTTGCTGTTGGCAAAGAAAAGGAAGTGATGTATAATTATCGTAAGCAATGGAAACACGTCGAAGAACTGATGGAATTTTTCAAAACATTTACAAATGACCATCGTTTTGAAAAATACAAACAATTCATGGTTGAGGCGTCCAAGAAAGGAGAGGTTATGATGTGTACTTTATTGGATGAATTTGAAAAAGATGGAATCAAAAAAGGCATGGCAGAGGGTACTGCATATGGCAGATACCAGTCATTAAATATGCTGATGAAAAATCAGAACATTTCTGAGGCATCAGCAATGGAGGCACTTGGTTTTTCCGAAGAGGAAAAAACCGGTTACAAAGTATGGCTTGCCAACACTAACCAGTAACACTGATAAGGAGGGGATTCGTTTCGAATCCTCTTCTTTTTTGTCTAAAATCCGTTTCCATAATTTCTTTGCAACGAATACAGACATCCGAGTTTACATACTGGATCAAGAACATGGAGGAACATATGTATACAACTGAAAAAATGTGGAAAAAATTTATCAGAACACGGCATTACAGAAAATGGAGAAAAAAATGGTGCTTCCCGCTGCAAACGGAACCGGAAAACATGACTCCGGAAGAATTTGCTATGGCAGACGCCTATATGCACGGGTCTGAGGTTGCCAGTGCGCTGCCGGATGGATATGATCTTCGTATTGACCCAGAAGATGCAGCAAAGCCAAATGGCGGGCGGAAAGGTAAACATATTACCCTCTCCGGCATTTACTGGATTGCTGCCGCAGGAAAACTGTTTCCAGATAAATCCCTGCGCTATAACCGTCTTCATATCCTGTTTACGCTCCTGCATGAGAAGCATCATTTGGATATCGGCAAGTGGGATTACTGTCACAAATGGTATTGGCCGAACGCATGGTTTGTACGGCATTGTGAAGAATGCTACTGTGACATGATGGCGACAAAAGATCTGATGTTACTTGGTGTAACGCGAGAAGAAATTGGTGACATGATGGCGGATCGTGAAACTTTTGAGAAAAACGCTATGCATGACGGGACCACACATCCATCCAGATCGTTCCGCAGCAAGATTGTTGCTGGTCAGCGTTGGAATAAAGAAGCAATTCAGCAGGTTGCGGATCACTACATGCAGTCTGCGGATATTGCAAAATGGTGTAAGAACGTGACATCGGAAACAGTCGATGCCATATCTCAGTATTACGCTGATACGTTGGATGCATTTTTTGATGAATCCGGTTTATAAGGAGTCTTTGATGGCTCCTTATTTTTGCGCAAAAAAAAGAGACCGCTAAGCGATCTCCCTTTCCTGCTGTCACACATTGATTGATTATTCCACGGTGATAATGTAGCCTCTGTCTTTCGTGGACTTGCTTACGAGTGTCTTGAACTCATAATTGTCATTGCTAAAAGTCAGAGTATACCGATACTCGCCTTTGGTGATATCGATCAGATGATTATATCCCTTCAGCTTTGCAATCTCCGGGCTGGTAACATGGAAATTCTTGTTCAGAACAAGCAGCTCCTTATCGTTACAGATTACCCAGTCTTTTTCCGCGTGGCTCCAGGAAATCTGAAGCTCGCCATCCATCTGGAACTCCTCATCAGATCTAACGGCGTACCACTTGCGCACATCGCGCTTTTCAACGAGATCCTCGGCATCTGTGATTTCGTCCGACGGCACAAAGACTTCGTATCCATCCGGACATGCAATCACCTTAATGTCCTCTACACATACCGGGTCGCTGAAGTGGCTGCCGTCAAATACTTTACCATCCTTGATGGTCAGCAGGCCAGCCTCCTGGAATTCTCTGACTGTGGTCTTGCCACCATCAGTTTCTGTTTCTTTCTCAAGGGTTTCCGAATATGCCAGGAATACTTTGTCCGCAATATTGCCTACGTGCTTCGGTACTGGGAAGTCTACACACAACTCCACAAAGCGATCCCTTGATAACTGGTAGGACATTACATCCACATGTCCATTCTCAGTCTTATTGCAAGCTAAAATCAGGTGATCCGGCTGTGTTGCCAGGATACTGTCTACCACGATCGCGCCCTGCTCGCAGACAAATACACCGTTTTTCACGATTTTGCCATTGGATACACTGTATCCTTCCGGTACCGGGTATGGTTCTGGATCGCTGACCAAGCGAAATGCCAAGGCGTTTTTTTCGGTGATGAGCACCCAGTCCTCACCGAGCTCCTCATCACAGCCAAACGGAGTGTCCGGAGTGTCCGGATTGTCGCATAACTTATATGCGGTACCAACCTGGTTGCCATCCTGAACGGACACGTTGGTTACCTTATAATACTTGCCATCTACCTTGTTTGCGACAATGATTCCAGTTCTCATTCTGTTGATTCTCATATTGTTTTCTCCTTTTTTGATGTATTTGGCACATCGGCGCATGATTTACGCAAAGGAAAGCATTTTTTTGTGTGACAGCTTGCTTTTCTCAGTGCCTTAATAATTGTTACGTTGTAATTATGGTGCCGGATGCATTCGCAAAACGATGGAGCGCGTCGGGTGCTAACCCAGCTCCAAAATACCGGGTGCCGTCAAGAAATGCAAACCCATCAATATAAGGTGCGATTTGGTTCCATCATAAGATGAAAGATTTGCTGCACCAATTTCCTTATAAAATACCCTGATTTCATTATTTTTGTTTTTTAATGTGATTCGAACATTGAAAATCATGTGTTCTTTCCTTTTTTGTATTCCTTACATTTTTTCACATTACAATAAATAAATGGAATTACTTCTCGGCTCTTTTTCTCACAAGTATATGAATAATTCGGATGATCAAATGCATCTCCATGATAGGGAGTTGCATCTTCCACTTTTAAAAACTTACAATCTGTCATTTGCATACCTTTCTAAGTTATCAACCACCACTTCAAGTGGTGGTTTAATATTAGCCCTCCAAAGGGCTATTACTACTGCTCGCCCCGAAGGGCGGTATCGCAAGCACTGTTACTGGCTCCGCTATAAAGCGGTACTACTGGAATCCTCTCTTCTTGAGTCTTCTGCTTGCTCTCTTATATATTTCTGTACGGCTTCCTCTGTTATATTGCCGATTGTCTCTACATAGTATCCTCTCGCCCAAAAAGCTTTGTCCCATTTGCTTTGCAACTCTGGATGTCTGTCGTAAATCATTAGCGTGCTTTTCCCTTTTAAATATCCCATAAAATCTGAAATACTTTCTTTCGGCGGAATTGCTACGCTTAAATGTACATGATCCTTACATACTGCACCCGCTATAATATCCACTTTTCGGTACTTGCATAATGTACTTATGATTTCCTTCACATCTTCTCTTAATCTTCCATACAGAATTCTTTTTCTGTATTTCGGTATAAATACTATGTGATACTGGCATTTCCATCGGGTATGTGATAAACTTCTATTGTCCATTTGGACCGCCTCCTTTGATTTTGAGTTTGGCTTGCGACACCATTCTCATCATATCACAGGAGGCTTTATTTTGTTGTCCTCACCGTCTCCACTTATTCCATTCTCCCCAGCATAGCTGGGGGATTAGACTTTTCATTTAGAATTATTAATCCAAAAACGCTCTTTTGTGTTTTCCAAATATAATTCACTGTTTACATTCCAACCACCAGTTAAATTCAAAATCTCATTTCTTATTTCATGAAACTCTTCCAAATGTTCTCTAAAATAATTTACCGCATCATTCTCGCATTCGAATTCTCTCTCATGTTCCCAAAAGAAATATCTTTCATTTGTTGCAAAGAACGAATTTGAGTCAAGACAATATGCAATTATCCATGTTGGATAAGTATCTGAAAAATTTTGGCTTTCATTTAATTTTTTATACATCTTTTATTCTCCTTTCATTCTCCTTTCATTCTGAAATCATCGTTTCATTGAAATTCTACATATTTTCTAATTTCATTTTTTGAAAATGAGATAGGATTGGTTGTATATTCATTTGAGCAAAGGCAAGTATCGCCTTTTATTTCCACTACTTTAAATATGCCAAATGCTGTTGGAAATTTGTCTCCAATTTGGATTTCTCCGTTTAATAGGTCATCACCAATTCGCATAATATTTACAATCCTTTCCTATTGAAACTCTTGTTTCATTCCACGGTTACAACATAGCCACGATCTTTTGTTGATTTACTTACAAGTGTTTTGAACTCGTAATTGTCATTGCTAAAAGTCAGTGTATACTGATGTTCACCTTTGATAATGTCAATCAGGTAATCATATCCCTGTAACTTTGCAATCTCATGGCTGGTCACATGAAACTGTTTTTCTAATACAAGTAATTCCATATCATTTTTGATCACCCAGTCATGTGCAATATAACTCCAGGAAGCACAAATATCTCCGTTCATCCGAAAACTTGCTCCATTTCCCCAGAGAATAAACCACATACGCATATTACGTTTTTCAACAATGCTTTCGCAATCCGTATCGTCTATATCCTCATCAGACGGAACGAAAATTGTATACTCACTATTACTGTATTCGACATTCTCTGTATTTACGATTTTGATAGCATCCATAGTGATTGGGCATCCAAATGGGGTCTTTTTAAATACCTTTCCAGCTCTAATAGTAAATATACCTGCTTCGGTAAAATGTCTGACAATCTTTTTCTCTCCACTCTCTTCTTCCTCAGATTCAGAAATGCACTGATAAGCCATGATCATATCTCCATTTGCAGCCTCGACACATTTGAATGTCGCGCTCTTTACTAATGTTGCAAACTTTGCAAAACGGTCTCTGGAAACTTGATATGACATGATGTCCACGAAATCATTTGTTGTACATCTTTTATTCTCCTTCCATTCTGAAATCATCGTTTCATATCTATTATATAAAATCACTATAAGACCAATTTTGCTCATCATAATGAGTCTTTTCTTTTGGCTTGTAAGAAAATAATCCGTCTTCTTTCACTTCATGCCAAACCGGAAGTCTTGTCACAGCATCCATACCTCTTACATACTTTACGTCAGGATGATGTTTTAAAAATTCTTTTGTTCCATCTTCAAAGAAAATTCCTAAAAGCTTTTCATCTTTATCATAACAATCATACATATATTTCCCTGTCATTGTGAGTTCTCCTCCTTTATGAATATTTAATTTATCCATGGTCATACTCCTTTTTAATGCATTTTGATGCGTTCCGTTTTTCCAAAATCACTTAGAATAATTTCACTGCATTTTCTGGTTTGCTTAAGATCGATGATCCGTTGGTTGGATGACCCACGGAATCGCAGAGTCATATCTTTGTGTTCTATCTGAAATCTGCCATCGACAAGGACATCGGCCATCGCCAGGATTGTTTCTGTATCACCAGAGTGACAACGGATATTATCGGGATTCATCAATTCTTCATATGTATAACCGGAATAAATCCATATTGTTTTCTCCGGAAGTTCTTTCTTAATGCGTTCCATAAACGGACGTAATGCCTTCTGGTTTGCAACTTCCATCGGCTCTCCACCGAGAAACGTAAAACCATCAATGTAAGATGCAGCACTGATCCTGATCAATTCATCCTGAATGTTTTGATCAAACGACTTCCCATACTGAAAATCCCATGCGATTTCATTGAAACAGCCCTTGCAATGGTGTGTACATCCGGAAACAAAGATAGATGTACGGCAGCCAGGACCATTTGCAATGTCACATGTGAATACCTGCGCATAATTCATGATTTATTGGGCGTCGGAATGATATAAATCAAACCGGCGCCCGCTTCCTCCTTTCTGTTCTCAATTGTTTCTATGAGGTTTCTATACAGACCCGCACATAAGGCGGGTCCTCGAAATTTAACAAAAATTCCGCTATGCAAAATATTCATTTTTTCCAAATAGTCATTTGGGTACATTCTTTTGCCTTTATCAACTGAATCATTGTTATATCAACTGATTCATTGTACATTTACATGCTGTCAGACCTCCTTTTTACGCCATTATTTCACACATTTTTTAATATAAGAACTGTATAATTGTACATTTCATTGATTCTTTTATGACGTATGAGAACTGTATAATTGTTATAAGAACTGAATCATTGTGCATTTACAGGTCATTTTCCCCGATCGACAGATGCAGTACCCTCTGAGAAATCTCTTCCGTTCTTCCGGCGTTCCACCACTGAGTTCCGATGTATCCGCAGGTACGACGGGCAACAGACATCTTATTCTGATCGCGGTTTCCACAGTTCGGGCATTCCCACACCAGTTTTCCGGCATCATCCTTAACGACTTTGATTTCGCCATCATATCCGCAGCATTCGCAATAGTCGCTCTTGGTATTCAGCTCCGCATACATGATGTTTTCGTAGATGAACTGCATAATGGACAAAACTGCCGGGATATTATCCTGCATATCCGGCACTTCCACATAGCTGATTGCTCCGCCTGGAGAAAGCTTCTGGAATTCGGACTCAAATTTCAGTTTGCTGAACGCATCAATCTTCTCACGTACATTGACGTGATAGCTGTTTGTAATGTAATTGTGATCCGTCACATCCTTGATGATGCCGAAACGTTTCTGCAACGCTTTTGCAAACTTATAGGTCGTGGACTCCAGTGGCGTGCCGTACACGGAATACCCGATGTTTTCTGCTGCGCGCCATTCCGCACACTTATCATTCAGCCTCTGCATCACGGACAGCGCAAACGGCTTAGCTTCTTCATCCGTATGGCTTTTTCCGGTCATGTACATACACATCTCGTACAGTCCTGCATAACCAAGGGAAATCGTGGAATATCCGTCATACAGAAGCTTGTCAATGGATTCCCCTTTCTTCAGTCTTGCCAGTGCACCAAACTGCCAGAGAATCGGTGCCACATCGGAAGGTGTACCAAGCAATCTCTCATGACGGCAACGCAGCGCTTTGTGGCATAATTCCAGACGTTCATCCAAAATCTTCCAGAACTTGTCCATATCTTTTCCAGAACTTAAAGCAACGTCTACCAGATTGATGGTGACAACTCCCTGATTGAAGCGGCCATAGAATTTCATGCTTCCGTCTTTATTCCGGATATCTTTTTCTGCGGTAAGGAAAGAACGACAACCCATGCAGGTGTACACAGCTCCTTTCATTTCTTTCATAATCTTCGCGGAAATATAGTCCGGGACCATGCGCTTGGCTGTGCAACGTGCCGCCTGTTTGGTCAGGTACCAGTATTTGGAACCTTCTGTGATATTGTCCTTATCCAGAACATAGATCAGTTTCGGGAATGCCGGCGTAATCCAAACACCCTTTTCATTCTTTACGCCCTGATAACGCTGCCGCAGTACTTCTTCAATCAGCATGGCCAGATCATCTCTCTGGCGTCCTTCCGGCACTTCGTCCAGATACATAAACATGGTTACAAACGGAGCTTGTCCGTTGCAGGTCATGAGGGTGATCAGCTGGTACTGAATCGTCTGAATGCCTCTGGTGATCTCATCCTTTAAGCGCATTGCAACTACTGCTTCCCGCTGTTCTTTATTCATTGAAATACCAATTGCCTCGATTTCCGCGTCAAGCTGTTTATGGAGCTTCTGACGCGATACTTCCACAAACGGCACCAGATGCGCAAGTGAAAAAGACTGCCCTCCATACTGGTTAGATGCCACCTGCGCAATAATCTGCGTGGTAATATTGCAGGCGGTATAAAAACTATGCGGTTTCTCAATCATGGTTCCGGAAATAACTGTACCGTTCTGAAGCATGTCTTCCAGGTTTACCAGGTCACAGTTATGCTCCTTCTGTGCAAAGTAATCAGAATCATGAAAATGAATAATACCGGCCTTGTGCGCATCCACTACCTCTTTTGGCAGCAGAATACGATCGGATAAATCACGACTGACCTCGCCAGCCATGTAATCACGCTGTGTTGAGTTAATAATTGGGTTTTTATTGGAATTTTCCTGTTTGACCTCCTCATTTTCGCAATTGATCAGGCTCAGAATTTTATCATCAGTCGTATTTGCCCGACGAATCATTGCCCTTTTTTCGCGATACTTTTCATATTTCATTGCCACGACCGGCGCGTGTTTCATCAATGCAAAAACCACCATGTCCTGAATGTCTTCCACATGGACAACACTGATGCGCGCCATGACCGCTTCTTCCACATCCTGAGCAATTGCTTCGATGTAGATCGGTTTTAATCTGGCTTCCTCGTTGACTGTTTCATTTGCTTTTGTGATCGCGGTTACGATCTTCTGGCGGTCAAATGGAACTTCCATGCCGTTTCTTTTGATGATGTTCATAAAATGCTCCTTTCCTTAGCTTTACGGAAGGAAAGGAAAACCATGTGCGACTTACGGTTTCCCTCCATTCCTTGTATATATGTTCAGCTTAATTATGGTGGTGGATGATGGGTCAAATTCCGCACTGACACAAAACAGCCGGCTCGTAAAAGAGCCGGCTATTGTTGTTCTACATATCCTTATTATTTGATCAACCAAGATGTTCCAGGCGTTCTGCAAGATTGTTTAATCCAGACAGAACTTTAAAGATATCATGATATTCCGTGTTTTTATCACTCCAGTTACTTGCCTCGGATTCTTCCGGAAAAACTTCATTCAACCATTCATCAATTTTATCAGCATACATACGGAAAAACGGAATGAGTTCATCCGTGGTAAACATTGGAAGACCATCGTGTGTATCCCGGCAGATCCGATACATCGGAATTACCTGGTCTGCAAACCCACGTTTTTCTTCGTATATTGCCAGCGCAAACGCAAGACTCCACTGTGATACATCTTCTTTCCGATTGGATGTTTTCATCACAGCATCCTGAACAGCATATAACGCATCACATCGGTATAAAATTTTAACGGGGATATTCAGCGCATGGGACGCTTCCTTAATTGTCGCCTGCACGCAATGTATGCATGTATTCAGCACATCCGCCGCCAGATACGATGTCCAGCAGTGTCGCCCGTCCTCTTCAAACATAGCTTCCACAACCTGCAGAGCATCACAGAGCTTTGGCGTCATTGTGGTTACGGTAAACATATGTTTCTTCATTTCATAAGCACCCATATCGAACCCGGTATCAAGAATCTCCATTCTTCAAGGCCCCTTTCTTCTTTTATCATTGTTTTTTTTGTTTGCGCGTGCAATGTGTCGTTGTGCTTATAGTATATCAAGGTAACTCTGAATCGTCCGTTATGCAAACACTGCGGATATTTAAAAACTTGATATTTATAAAAAAGAATGTGCCTTGGCACATTCTCGCGCCGAGGCGCGGTTGCTTCAGCAACCATCTACCTTTGCGCCGAGTGCGCATCCCTGCGGAGCGCTTTTTTGTTTCATAGGACGCAATTTCCTATAAAATAAAAAAGAACGCCTGGTATGTACCAGACGATCTTCTGTTTGATTATTCCCGAAGCCCCGTGGAATCACGGAAGGTTTCGCTTGGCATATCTGATGTGGTAAAACCATAACGTTTCTGCCGTTCCTGCTCCCGGTATTCTTCCATCTCCTTTTCTCTGGCCTGTTTGAACGATTCTTCTTCCTGCTGCACCTTTTCTCTGGCATCCTCTGCCATCTGTTCTGCCGCCAACTCACGTTTGACTGTTTCCAGGACATCTGCTGAAACAAAAGAATCATCACGAAGAAATGCAACAGATTCCGGTTCAAAAACAATGCGCAGTTGATCACAGTATTCCATGGAAACCATTGCATCTGACGGTTGAATATGATAAAAAATTGGATCGTGTGCCACCATGCCATATTGTCCACCTAAAAGCATTGGAACAACCGTAATGGACATGACAGGAATTTCATCCGCATCCGGCGAAAGCGCAGCCTGTTCTTTCCCGTAATCCTCCATTAGATGCCACATCCGGTTCATTTCCGGATTCCTGCCGTTTGCAAACTGCAGGACAACAGTTGTATAGCCGCCGCTCTGCTCCAAATGTACTTCCGGTTCCATGGTAATCATGGCAGAATATCCATGTGTGGCCGCATTCTTTTCCAAGTTGAAAAAGCTTTTTCGGAATTCTACAATCGTCATTATTCTGCCGCCCTCATCCCGTTCCATAAATGCTTTTAAGATATCCTGTGCCCCTGGGATTCCGCCAATCCGATCAAGATTTTCCTGCGCCCGTTTTTTTAGCTGCTCAATTGGATCTGTTTCATTGACCCCTATAGTTTTAATGTAGGAATCATAATCAACAGCCGATATGTTGTCCTGTGTTCTATTCTCTTCTGACATGCCAACCCTCCTTGTCATTTCTTTAATTATGGAGCATTTACTTGATATTTTGGCAAAATGCCTCTGTCACAAGTATTTTTTTGTCTTACAACCCCTTATCGTTCCATATCTTCTGATTTTACAATTGGATCCAGAATATAGTCATCTGACCAGCTGATATCTTTACCAATGCCTTCGTCCCACAATCTTCCATCATCGGTCAGTTCCGATACCGGCGGTGTCGTAAAATCATATACAGTTGGATCATATTTTTCTTCAGCCTCCAAAATATCGCACAATTTTAAGGTTGCGAGTCCTGCGATATTTTCCATAGACGCGGCACCGTTTTCAGCCCGATACACTTCTTCTCCATCGATCTGCACATTTTTGATGAGATGTTCCTCCGGATCAATTTCTGCCGTTATCCGGTGCCCGTAACATGAACTTTCCTGTAAATAGCTTTCCCCGTTCGCAAGTAACGGAAATAACTGTTGCATCTTTTCATCGATTTCCTGGATGCTGTGAGAATGTTCCCACTTCCGCTCCTGTTCTCTTATATGTTCCAGGGTTGGTATGTGATCCGGTTCCATCTCGACCATCTTGATTTTCCCATCCTGACCAAAATGCCGTTGCAGATACTCTTCCATTTGTTCCCGGCTTTCTTTAGATGTTGCAATTCCGGCGATAAATGGTTCTGCATATTCTGGTTCCACCGTATAACACCAGATTTTCTGCTTATCCTGTTCTTTTGCGTCTGACGGCTGTGGCTCCCAATTTTCTCCGTGTATGGTATCTGTACGGCACTGCAGGATTGTAGACTGTATCGGCATTATCTGCTTTTGAAGGAGTGTTTTCTGTATTTCATCCGCCCTATCTTTACTCGTCGCCACTGCAACAAGAAATGGGGTGTCATGACCTGAGTTGAACTGGATGCACCAGACTTTTCCAGTGCGTTTTTCTCCCATAAAATTTCGGCGGTTCGCTCCGGGTTATCCCGGAAGAAACCGCCCTCCCTCCCTTCTTTGCCTGAATTATGTTCCAAGATCCGGATCTTCTTCCACCGGTCCCTGGTAACATGGCTGATCCGGTTCAAAACTGTGACTGATGATCTCTGCCGCTTCCTGTTCAATCATTTCACGTTCATACGGTGTAATACGTCCATCATCATCCAGTTCCGAAACCGCCGGGACATCATCCGGAATGTTCACCCAATTATCCACAGTTTCCTGATCCCTGTTTTCCTGTATCGGTTCTGTTTCTGCACGCTGTGGTTCTGCGGCCGGCATCTCCGGCGCCGTTTGCTTCACCGCGGCATCAATCTGCGGTTCCGGTATTGGATGCTCTGCAGCTTGCTCCTGAACGGTTTTCTGATTCTCAAGTTGCTGATTCATAACCTGGTTTAAATTTTCTCTTACAGAATAACGGATATCATGTTCAAGCTGCTTTTCCACAGCCTTATCGGCAGCTTCCATAAAAGGTTGCAGACGATTTTCGCTGACCTGAAAACTGCTGTGGATGTTGTCGATCATTTTCTGAGCCTGTCTGGAAATTCGTTCGGACATTTCCGCGATGTTATCCTTCGTGACACTCAGCGGATGCTGATCTGACGGATATCGCTTAACATTTACGACATCCCCGATTCGTTCATAAATCAGTGGAATGGAAAAATCGCGGTTTTTATGTATACCGCCTTTTTCAAACATAGTATTTAGTATTTTTTCAACCTGTTTCGGCGGAATGGACACTCCGGTTGGAATCCTGTTAAAGTTTTCGCCGATCAACGGCTCTTTGACGATAGAACCGTCCTCTTTCTGCACATCCCTGGTTACCTGATTATATTCCGGATCCTTGATCTGGTCATACACAATACCTGTATAATAGGTAACTGCCTTCCGGATTTCCCCAGCCAGCGCCTGGACGGATTTGTCCGCTTTTGTTTCATCCGGAAGTTTCCACTGGCCTCGTTCATCAATCAGCACATTTAAAATTTTTCCGGTTGACATGGTCAACTGAGCCTGAATCCAGTTTTTTTCTTCCGCATCTTTAAAATTGCCGATTGCAATTTTACCATGTTCCAGACCGGTCTGTGTCTCAAGAAATTCTGTCAGACCATGCTTGTATACTTCCGATACATGCTCTACCTGCATGGCAAACTGCGTTTTTTCGATGCTTTCATCTTTGCGAAGATCTGGTTCAGCATTTTTTTTAGGGGCTTCCACCGTCTCTGCTTTTTCGGCATCTTTCTCTGCATCTTTGCTCTGGTCCTTGTCTTCTTTCGAGAGCTGGGTAATTTTTTCCTTTAACACCTCAGTTTTAATTTCCTTCTTTGCCTCGTCTTTCTGTTTCTGTTTCTCCACTTCCATATTTCCAGCACTAATACGCTTGCTGGTTTCCTGGCGGCCGAGAAAAACAGACAGAACGACTACTTTGGCGAGATTGGCCAGTTCTCCCAGCTTTTCCAAAAACCATCTCAAACCGCGGGCACCGATATTCGGGTTTGTGATCTTGTTTAAAGCTTTTTCAGCCTCTGACGCAGACTGGATGTTGCGGTATTCCATTTCCGCTTCTTTCCGATATGTGGCGCGATCAGCATCCGTTACATACTGTTTCGGCTGACGCGGTCCACTGCGGGTATCCTTTTCGGGCATGATAGATTCCTCCTTTAACTTTATTTTAAATAAATTATGGAATGAGAACTGGCAGGAAAAGAAAAAGACCCTCCGGTAACGAAGGGTCCTTTATGAACAACATTTATAAACAAGCGTGCTAACACCCGTGACTTTAGTCATGGGTGATTGACATTGCTTAACTTGTGATTAAAATTCTTCCATACCAGGCTTCTCCGAAGAGATGGAACACGTGATTTTTGTATTCCAAATGATGCCACCAGTGAAGTCGTCTCTCATGACTAAAGTCACGAGCTTCCGGTATCCGGTTGGATTCCGTTCCTGAAAACCCTGCCATGAAAGTGTCCCGGTAGCCGGATTTCCTGTCCGGTTGGAGCCTTAGGACTCCCGGGCTGCCCTTCCTCCATACAGGCTGAACTTAGTTGTCTTCCGGCGTTACGCCGCAAGCACCGCATTCAGCTTAATGATTCATAATGTATTCCGCTTTTGTTTTTAGAGGGATATGATGCCGTCTTCGGCAATGCCGAGATTGCGAAAGTACTCTGTGATTTCTGCGCAACGATCCAGAATGCCTGCATATTTTTCATGATCAGCATCGTCCGCCAGCATATTCACGGTGCTTGCGGCGTCATACAACATTTGGAACGCACATTCCAATTTCGTATCATGACACCGCTGAATTTGCTGTTCCGCGTTCTTCGTCTGTTTCTGCGGAATGCCTTCGTCCACGCCGATCATCTTCTCAATGATTTTTTTTGCCTGGTTCCAGGTCATGCGCGGTATACGGCTCATTAAGTTTTCCAGGCAGCCGGAATCCAGTTCAAACTGGCATTCTGCAAGAATAGCATCCGCTTCATCCGGCCCATACTGTTTCGTCAGTTCTTCCATGGAATCATAGCCATAGCAGTCCAGCACAAATTTTGTATCCACTTCAGCGACATACACAAAATCATGCGCTACGGCATAAATTTTCGGATCACGTTCCGAAACTTTTGTGACATCCTCCACTGCCTGAATCTGATACAATTCGAAGACTTTGCTCTGACCCGTTTCCAGCTCTTTTGCTTCCCTGCGGTACTGCACGGAATCATCGTCCGTTTTAATCCATTCTTTATTCATTTTTGAAGATCTCCTTTCTCCCGTCCGGCGCTGTAATTTCCACGGTAGTTTTCTGTATGAACCAGCATTTTTCTGCAGCCCACACCATCTGAATGGTGGTGTTTTCATTGCCGGTTACCGTATAGCACCGCCCGTTCGCAAGATTTTTTATGATAAATGTTCTGTTCTTCATTTATGTAGAGCGGTTGATCCCATGATATTCCCACAGGAACGCCGCCGCCTCCTTCCTATTTGTCATACTGACTTTTCAGCCATTTGATCTTGCAAGCAACACATGGTGCATAATTGCCGTCACCCCGATAACCACACTTCTCAGAATCCGGGCATTCGATATACCCCTCAACAGACTCTGCGATTTCGTCATCGCTGATGCATCTTAAGGCATCCGCCAGCATTTCCGCATTGGTCTGTTTGGGTTCTGCGTTCTTTCCGAGGACTCCCCACTTTTCCAGAGTATCCTTTAACGCATCGGAAAGATAGGTATAATCATCACCCTGAATATGGACAGTGTTTGGAGTATCATCTGATGAATCCTGATTTTTCTTAGAAATATAGTCTTCCATGATATCGATGATCCGCCCAATGAATTCTTCCGGACATTTGTTGACCTTATCGTATTTTCCCATTTTTTCTCCTTTGCTGTTTTAATATCCGCGTTCCATTAATGATTCTTCCGAGTCATCCGTGGCTGCAATTTCTACATAGTTGATGCTGTCCTCCGTCGTTCCAAACTCCTTACAAAGAGATGAAAACAGTTCTTCCAGCTCTTTCCTGCCATCCTCGGTATTCAGAGACTGGGAAACATTTAACTGGGTTTCCTGTTTTTTTCCGTCCTGATCGGTGTATCCGATGTTGACGGCGGAATACTGCCGGATGTCCTGTCCCACGATAGCTTTGTCCAATAACGGTCTAATTCTCATATTTTGCCTCCTTAATTTTCCAGCAGAACAGGTTCTGCTTTGTAATTTTCGCTGATTGCCGGTCCATACAGAGATTCACGAATTTTCCTTTTTTCCCGGTGTCGGATGTTACTGATTGCCTTTTCCGGAGAAGATGCATAAGTATAACGCGTCTCAAGCGGAATTCTGGTCACATCCCCGCCGCAGTAATGCAGTACTCTCTCACCCGTGACGCGGTATTTCTTCTTTTCCATGTTGTTCCTCCTTTTTCTCATGTGTCTTTTACAGTTTCAGAAAAATTATGGAAGCGGATGTGTCTGCGGATAAGGGAAGAATTCTCTATGTATTTTGCGGATAAGTGATTTCGTAAAACTGTGCGATTTTTGATATCCGCAGAGATGATGTTGCAGGATTTTTGTTCCATAATTATAATGAAAGAAATAATTGATTTTGAAAAAATGGAGGTCTTTTATGATAAAGAGAAATTTCATGATGGCAGCGTTGATTTTATGTATGGTGGCGAATGCGTCCGTACCAATTTATGCGTCCGGAGGTCCAGGCGTTGTGATTCAGGAAAACATGGAAAGTTATATCCAGAGAAGGAACCCGGAACAGTTATCCGCAGAACAGATCATGACAGAGCTGTATGCAAATGTAAATAATCCAATGATTCAGGATGGCGCAAAGACAGAAGCTATGCTCCTGACTGGCGAAAAACCGATTACTACCGATCAGTACGGGATCCGGGTTGGAAAATACGATATTCCTACCTGGCCGAGCGCGGCTTCTCCTTTTGGCGATACCGCTCTCACGCTTTCACTGGTTTATCCGCACAAAGACGGTTCCCAGGAATATGCTCTCTATGCTCCGGTCAGCGTAATTCCGGATACACAGAAAATGCAGGAAAACCGGTCAGCTTTAAATCTGCTTTACAATACAGCATGGGGTTTAAAAGAAGCCACTTCGTCCATGAATGATCACGATAAGGCTATTGCGATTGCAGATTGGCTGCGTGCGAACATCAAATCAAAGGAAAACTCTCCGAAATCTCCTGTCAGTTGCCTGGCACTTGGCTATTCGGACTGCAGCGGATACAGCGGATTATTTGAAATTTTTGGTTCCTTCTGCGGGCTTGATACCAAGCAGGTGGCGGGACGCTTCCGTAATGACGATCATAGTTGGAATATGGTCAATATCAACGGAACCTGGCTGTATCTGGATGTGGGCTGGAATGAAAATCTGATTGACCATGATACGTTATTGGCGCACGGATATCAGATCTCCATGATTTCCGGTGATAAAGCAGATATGCTTACGGCTGAGACCGTTAAACGGATTGATACAACAAATGCAAATTAGCGCACAAAAAAAAGCTCCCGCAAGGGAGCCTTTTTTTGAAAGCACGCAATCATTCTCAGGTCAGCCTGTCGCATCTAATGTCGATACGGGATCTTTGCCTGATTGCATTTCCGGTTCTGGCATACCGCACAAAGTGCGAGAACTCGGAAATAGAAAACTATTTAGTTTTAATGCCCACGATCAAGCACTAGGGCAAGGTGTTATTCGCGGAATACAGGATGTAGTTTCAGTAATCCTGGATCATCTGCGAACTGTTTTGCGGGTGTAGCTTTGAACGGTATCTCGGCTGTGCCCAGGGAAGCATCTGCTGGTTCATATTTTGAGACTGCAGAGGCTCCCTTTTGGAAACTTCCCATGTTGCTACGATGCAATCTTGTTTTGCCCTTTTAATGACACGATTGCGTTTTTTGTCTTTCCGTCCTTTTTTGGCATTCATGGCCAACATGGTCACGAGGCTTGTCGCGCTGGCAACAAACACAATAAGCATCAGATCTGCATTGGTGCTGTCGCCAGTCTTCGGCAAGCTTGACGTCGTCACAACTGGTACCGGCGCTGGGTCTTCCTGCCCTGTTGTGTTATATCCAACATAAACAGGAATTGGCTCGATCTCGTCATCCGTATGCATGACTGGCTGTTCCACAACCACTACTGTTTTTGTAGTACGGTCGTGGTCATCGTCGTCATGATCGCGATGACGCTGCGGCTGCGGGGTTACCGGTTTTTCCGGCTGTGTCGGCTGCTCCGGTTCGGTCGGATTGATCGGCTGTTCCGGCTTCTCTTCCGGTTTTTCCGGTTCAGTCGGCTGCTCCGGTTCTTTCTCAGACGGACCAAAGTCAATGATATCATTGTCTTCAGCCACTTTATCGGTACTATCAAAAGTATCATTGGAACCGGCCTCTGCACCGGTATCAACTGCGTCTGTTACTTCCTTGCCAACAGTTCCGTTTTTATCGGAATCGTCTTTGGAATCGGAAGAATCAGATGCCTCTGCATCTTCTGCTTTGCTGACGGATGTGCCAGCATCTGCGGAATTTACAGTCTCGCTGTCTTCTGCTTTTGCATCCGTATTGTCATTTGCGTCTGCGGTATCTTCGCTTACGCTTTCAACTGAAGTGGATGCAGTGTCAACAGTTACATCCGCCATAGCTGAAAAAGCCAGCATTGCGGACATTGCGATTGTTGTTAGTGCCAGAGCGATTCTTTTTTTCATAGTGTATTCTCCTTTTGTGCATAACGCAGACTAGAGCCTGCGCCGTCATTGTGTGTAAGAAAACCAAATAGCATAGAGTTGCGCGCTTTCAATTTCATCTGATGCCTTATAGTCTTCTTGCGAGAATTATGGATTTGGATATGTTTCTATACGGACCCACGCATGAGGCAGGTCAGTCAATTACTCACGACTGAAGTCACGAGCTTGATGATACTTGTCATCCAGTCTCTGATCCAGACCACGCGAGTTTACCACTCCCTATCTGGTCCTAACGTCATCCCTTACGGGATGCTCCCAGAAATGCCGGGGTCCTACCCACGGTTTCGCCGGTACAGGTTCTATGGGCGGCTTCAGGGTACATTGACTTAGCACCCCAACTGTCTTATTTTTGTTTGCGTATCCGGGTATTTAATATCCGGAGACTTTTTTGGAAAAATGTGGATTATCCACTCCGCTGATGTACCAGATGCCAAGCTGGTGCAGGTTCTTTGCTGCCACTTCATCATCGTTGTAAACGCGTCCGCAGTGCTTACACGTATAGCGGTGCTGGCTGTGGTTCCTTGCTGTCTTATCGATTGTCCCGCATCCGGGGCATTTCTGGCTGGTATACCGTGGATCGACCTTCAGGATGGCTCCCCTGCGCATGGCAGCCTTGTAGGCTGTTTTCATCTCCAGACTGTAGAACGTCCAGGAACGTAACTCATACCGTCCGGACGTGTTCCTGTCCTCCAGGTTCTGGAATGAGACTCCGGACAGATCTTCAAATACGTGCAGGACACCTGCCCTGCATCCGGAAACGAGTGTCTTGCTGATGCGGTGATTCACATCAGACATCATCCTGTTCTCTCGTCCGGAAATACGTTTTAAGACCTGTCTGGCTCCCTTTGTTCCTTTTGCCTGTAAGGAGGCACGCGTCCGTGCATAACGTTCCTTTATCCTGCGTACATCCTGTCCGTCCTGGAATACGGTTTCCCCATTGTCGCCACAGGAGGTTACCAGATTGACCAAGCCGCGGTCATGGCCGTAGATCTCCGTAATACGGCTTCTCCCAGTATCCGGGAATGCCTTGGTAACAGAGATATGCAGGTACCAGTTCCGGTCTGCGTCATGGAAGACCAGTTTTGCCCCGCCATGTTTCCATGCCGGGTCAAACAGCCGGCTGTCAGGACGGCATTGGTACGTACATTTGATCCGCTTTCCAAGGGTATTGACAGAAACCATCTCCATGCCTGCGGTAAAGCCCCAGTCACGTCCACGAACCAGATCTGCCTGTGGACGCCGGAATACGACGGGTTTCTGGAGCCAGTCAAGGCTCTTACGGAAAGTGTCATGCCTGCCATCCACGGTATATGTTACGGTTTCCTGTTTCATCAGCTCACCGACGGTCTTATACCTGGCAAGGACCGTTTTAAAAACGGAGATTGCCATTTGGGATTTTAATCCGTAGGAAGCACGGACATCTGTGTACAGTACCTTATGCAGATCGATGACGGACCCGGTGCAGTTATGTTCAAAGTAATAGCAGGAAACGTACGTACATGCCTCTGCGTATCGTTTTGTTACGGCAAAAAAAGCCCGTTCCGCTTCCTTACGCTGCCCATCCGATGGAAAAGTCAGTTTGATCTGTTCCGTTAATGTTACATCCATGCCGTCGCCTCCTTTCTAAAAATTGTTACGCGATCAGTATGACATATCTGCCTGTATGCGTTCAGCACCGACACATTTTGTTGTGGCGCATTTCCTCTCACGACTAAAGTCACGAGTATCCCTGCACCGAATTATGAAAAAATCTCCGCGGAATTGGTTAGAAAACAAAAAAAATAGGACATGATTGTTTATTTCTGCGGGAACAAAAGCTGTGCGCATACAAGCGCTTTGGCATTTGCCCGGCCTTTTACCTTATCATTTGTTCCGCTGTAATATGCAGTGGTTTCAATCGTAGAACAGCTTCCGTCCGCATGCGTGATGAATGCTTCTCCCTGGATATAGCCGTCATTGGACTCATCCAACCAAATCTTGTATTCTTCGCCGTGCAGACTGAATACATAACCTGGATAGGAGCTATTGGATGACTCAATGGATTCCTTAAATTCATTTACGGTATCATAATAACAGGTTCCGTCTCCAAATGCCGATGCGGGCGAATATGTGACAAAGGTCTGCATGGTTAAATGATCCAGATAAGCACTGTCATCGTATTTTAATTCCCACGACTTTCTTACCTGCTGGTCGGAACCGTTGCTGCGTCCCGGCACCGAATAGTCTACGGCATAGCGCGGAATATAAACAGTCAAATCCCCTACTGTTTTGGTTTCCATATACGTCATAGCAGTATCCATATCATTGTCTGATAAACCGATGGCTTCCAAACCTGTCACGCTACTACTTTTCTGTACGTCCGTCTTCTCAGGCGCCTCCGCAGACTCTTCATTCTGCTGGTCCTGGATCTGACCACCAAGCAGTTTTTGAATATCTACTTCCGCTCCGGATCCGGTAGTACCGTGCGCGTCCGCGTCCCCACTCAGTTCCAGTCCCATTTCAAACCAGTCCGTGTCCATGTTGAAATCGTCCTCTCCGCGGTCCAGATCTGTCTCTTATACACATCTCCGAGCCCACGAGACACTGAGCGA